>Ga0073899_10000062_pt1 | contig 88709 bp, 71 predicted proteins | sample KloWWTmetaKNB5Ph_FD_88975 | JGI IMG/M metagenome (GOLD analysis project Ga0073899, IMG submission 88975) | Active sludge microbial communities from Klosterneuburg, Austria, studying microevolution and ecology of nitrifiers - Klosterneuburg... | ecosystem: Engineered > WWTP > Aerobic digester >... | reverse complement strand
GGCAAGGGCGAGTTCATCGAAGTCACCGAAGAGAGCCTGAAGGGCAAGTGGTCCGTGCTGATCTTCATGCCGGCCGCCTTCACCTTCAACTGCCCGACCGAGATTGAGGACGCCGCCGACAACTATGCTGCCTTCCAGGCCGCTGGCGCCGAGGTCTACATCGTCACCACCGACACGCACTTCTCGCACAAGGTGTGGCACGAGACCTCCCCGGCCGTGGGCAAGGCCAAGTTCCCGCTGGTGGGCGACCCCACCCACGCCCTGACCAACGCGTTTGGCGTGCACATCGCCGAAGAGGGCCTGGCCCTGCGCGGCACCTTCGTGATCAACCCGGACGGCGTGATCAAGACGATGGAAGTGCATTCCAACGAGATCGCCCGCGACGTGTCGGAAACCCTGCGCAAGCTGAAGGCCGCCCAGTACACCGCAGCCAACCCTGGCCAGGTCTGCCCGGCCAAGTGGAAGGAAGGCGCCAAGACCCTGGCGCCCTCGCTGGATCTGGTCGGCAAGATCTGAGCGCTCTGACAGCCCTGTCATGTGCATGAACGAGGCGGGCGCCCTGCCCGCCTCTTTCCCCCGGCCCGATCACCCGATCAGGCCCCGCTGAAAACGTCCTGCGGCCTGCCGCCGGAGGTTTTCAACGGGGTCGGAACGACCTCGCCCCATTGAAAACATCTCTGCTGCAAAGGACTGCACCATGTTGGACGACAGCACCCGGGCGCAACTCGCCGCCTACTTCGAACGCATCACCCAGCCCATCGAGCTGATCGCCAGCCTCGACGACTCCCAGGGCGCCGCGGACATCCGCGAGCTGATCACCGAGATCTCGGCCATCGCCCCGGCCAAGATCGCCGCCCGCTTCGACGGCAACTTCGCGCGCAAGCCCAGCTTCCAGATCACCCGCGTCGGCCACGACATGGGCGTGCACTTCGCCGCCCTGCCCATGGGCCACGAGTTCACCTCGCTGCTGCTGGCGCTGCTGTGGGCCGGCGGCCATCCGCCCAAGGTGGAACCGGAGGTCATCGAGCAGATCAAGGCCCTACAGCCCAGTGACGGCGGTGACTTCGCCTTCGACACCTACATGAGCCTGACCTGCCACAACTGCCCGGACGTGGTGCAGGCCATGAACCTGATGGCGGTGCTGAACCCCCGCGTGCGGGCCGTGGCCATCGACGGCGGCCTGTTCCAGCAGGAGGTCGAGGCCAAGCAGATCATGGCCGTGCCCAGCGTCTTCCTGAACGGCGCGCCGTTCGGCAATGGCCGGATGGAGATCGGCGAGATCCTGGCCAAGGTCGACACCGGCGCGGCGAAGCGCGAAGCCGCCAAGCTCAACGAGAAGGCGCCCTACGAAGTACTGATCATCGGCGGCGGCCCGGCCGGCGCCGCGGCCGCCGTCTACGCCGCGCGCAAGGGCATCCGCACCGGCATCGTGGCCGAGCGCTTCGGCGGCCAGACCATGGACACGCTTGGCATCGAGAACTTCATCTCCGTGCTGGAGACCGAAGGGCCCAAGTTCTCCGCCGCGCTGGAAGCCCATGTGCGCCACTACGGCGTGGACATCACCACCCTGCAGCGCGTAGCGAAGCTGGAACCCGCGGCACAGGCCGGCGGCTACGCCACGGTGACGCTGGACAGCGGCGCGCGGCTCTTGGGCCGCAGCGTCATCCTGGCCACCGGCGCGCGCTGGCGCAACATGAACGTGCCCGGCGAAGCCGAGTACCGCACCAAGGGCGTGGCCTACTGCCCGCACTGCGACGGCCCGCTGTTCAAGGGCCGTGACGTGGCGGTGATCGGCGGGGGCAACTCCGGCATCGAGGCCGCCATCGACCTGGCCGGCGTCGTGCGCAGCGTCACGGTGCTGGAATTCATGGACCAGCTCAAGGCCGACCAGGTGCTGGTGGACAAGCTCAAGAGCCTGCCCAACGTGACCGTGCACGTGAACGCGCAGACCACCGAGGTGGTCGGCGACGGCCAGAAGATGACCGGTCTGAAGTGGAAGGACCGCGTCAGCGGTGAAGAACACCTGGCCGAACTGGCCGGCGTGTTCGTGCAGATCGGCCTGGTGCCCAACACCGAGTTCCTCAAGGGCACGCTGGAACTGAGCCGCTTTGGCGAGATCGTCATCGACGCCAAGTGCCACACCAGCGCCCACGGCATCTTCGGCGCCGGCGACGCAACGACCGTGCCCTACAAGCAGATCATCATCGCCACCGGTGAAGGGGCGAAGGCGGCGCTGAGCGCGTTTGACTACCTGATCCGAAACCCGGCGGTCTGATCCGTACCTGTTTGCACTGTCTCGACGCCCCGCCCAGTGCGGGGCGTCGGCGTTTCCAGAGGCTGCGCACCGCCGCGCTGAGACAATCGCGCCATGCTGACATTCGACCTCCTGGCCACCGAAGGCCACGCCCGGCGCGGCCGGCTCACGCTCAACCATGGCGTCGTCGAGACGCCGATCTTCATGCCCGTGGGCACCTACGGCACCGTCAAGGGCGTGATGCCGCGCGACCTGGAGGCCATGGGCGCGCAGATCATCCTGGGCAACACCTTCCACCTCTGGATGCGCCCCGGGCTGGACGTGATGGCGCAGTTCGGCGGCCTGCACCGCTTCGAGAGCTGGAGCAAGCCCATCCTCACCGACAGCGGGGGCTTCCAGGTCTGGAGTCTGGGCGACATGCGCAAGATCAGCGAGGAAGGCGTCCGGTTCGCCTCGCCGGTCAACGGCGACAAGCTCTTCCTCACGCCCGAGGTGAGCATGCAGATCCAGACGGTGCTGAACTCCGACATCGTCATGCAGTTCGACGAGTGCACACCCTATTGGCAGGGCGCAAAAGGTGGTGCGAAGGGCGCAGACCAGGGTGCCGGCAAGTCCTCCGGCCACATCACCACCGAGGCCGAGGCACGCAGCTCGATGGAGCTGAGCCTGCGCTGGGCCAAGCGCTCACAGGCCGAGTTCGAGCGGCTCGCCAACCCGAACGCGCTGTTCGGCATCGTGCAGGGCGGCATGTTCGAGCACCTGCGGCAGGAGTCGCTGGACGCGCTGGTCGAGCTGGATTTCCCTGGCTATGCGGTGGGCGGCGTCTCGGTGGGCGAACCCAAGGACGAGATGCTGCGCATCATGGCGCACACCCCGCACCGCCTGCCGGCGCACAAGCCGCGCTACCTGATGGGCGTGGGCACGCCCGAGGACCTGGTGGACGGCGTGGCCGCGGGCGTGGACATGTTCGACTGCGTGATGCCCACCCGCAATGCGCGCAACGGCCACCTCTTCACCCGCTTTGGCGACCTGCGCCTGCGCAACAGCCGCTACAAGAGCGACGAGCGGCCGGTGGACGAGACCTGCGCCTGCCACTGCTGCCAGAACTTCAGCCGCGCCTACCTGCACCACCTGGACCGCTGCGGCGAGATGCTCGGCCCGATGCTCACCAGCATCCACAACCTGCACTACTACCTGAACCTGATGCGCGAGGTGCGCGAAGCGCTGGATGCAGGCGCCTTCGCGGCCTTCCAGGCGCGGTTCAAGGCCGATCGCGCCCGGGGCGTCTGAAGGCCGGCTGCGTTGCGGCAGGTCAACGTTTCGACGTTGCGCAACGTTAATACGAACGATTCTTGTTAATATGCGCCCATCGTCCGTTTTGCCCTGCGCTCAACCTCATTCCCCCGGAACTCCGCCATGTCACGCCGCCTGCCGACCTTCGCTCCCACCGCCATCGTCATCGCGCTGATCGCGGGGCTGGCTGCTCCGGCAGCCTCCGCCCAGGTGGGTGTGCTCAACATCTACTCCGCCCGCCACTACCAGACCGACGAGGCGCTGTACGCCAACTTCACCAAGGCCACCGGCATCAAGCTCAACCGCATCGACGGCAAGGAAGACGAGCTGGTCGAGCGCATCCGCAACGAGGGCGCCGCCAGCCCGGCCGACATCCTGATCACCGTGGACGCCTCGCGCCTGCAGGTGGCCGACCAGATGGGACTGTTCCAGCCGGTCAAGTCCAAGCTGCTGGAGGAGCGCGTGCCGGCCAACCTGCGCACGCCGACCTGGTACTCGTTCTCGACCCGTGCGCGGGTGATCGTCTACAACAAGGTGGCCGTCAAGCGCGAACAGGTTCAGAGCTACGAGGACCTGGCCGGCCCGGCGCTGAAAGGCCAGGTCTGCATGCGCTCGGGCTCGCACCCCTACAACCTGTCGCTCGGCGGCGCGCTGATCGCCCACGACGGCGAGGCGAAGACCGAGGCCTGGGCCAAGGGCCTGGTGGCCAACTTCGCCCGCGCGCCCAAGGGCGGCGACACCGACCAGATCAAGGCCGTGGCCGCTGGCGAATGCGGCGTGACCATTTCCAACACCTACTACGTGGTGCGCATGATGCGTTCCACCAAGCCCGACGAGCAGGCCGCGATGCGCGCCGTGGGCATCGTGTGGCCCAACCAGGCGAGCTGGGGCACGCACGTCAACGTGTCCGGTGCCGGGGTGCTGAAGCACGCGCCCAACCGTGCCGCCGCGATCCAGTTCATGGAGTACCTGGCCAGCAACGAGGCGCAGGGCTACTTCGCCAACGGCAACAACGAGTGGCCCGTGGTCAAGGGCGCCGTGGCGGCCAACCGCGAGCTGGAGTCGCTGGGCACCTTCAAGGCCGACACGATGCCGATCGGCGACATCGCCAAGCACACCGCTGCGGCGCAGAAGGCGTTCGACCGGGCGGGGTGGAAGTGATGGGCTGAGCGGGCAGGCCTGAAATTCATTCCGAATCCGCCACGTCAAAGGCTGAAATCCGATGCGCTCAGCGCAGTAACACCCGTCAGTTCAATCGCGAACTCCGCGGCTTCATCGGCATCGGTATTGCCATAGAGAACGCCGGCCGGTGCGTCCAACACCATGGCAGAGGGAGCTCGGCGCAGCATCCAGAGGGCGATGGAACAGAGCCGTCGGGACCACCCACCATCAAGGGCCAGCAAGGGCCAGCAAGGACGTGCAAATTTGCGGATTCGAGCTTGACCGGGCGGTCAAGCGCATCCGCAGGGATCCGATAAAGCCCTGGCAGGTATTCCCGACGCTGTGCCTCACCGCGGGGCAACCTGCCCTTGTCCCAAGGCTTGAAAGATCCCCATGAAGTTCAACACCCGCCTGCTGCTGTTCGCCGCCATTCCGGCCCTGCTTTTCACGACAGCTTTGGCCCTTTCGCTGTGGGGCTTGCAACGCGGCCAAGCTGACTTCCGCCAGTACAGCGAGCGCGAACAGGTCATCGCTGCGGGCGTTGCCGAGATGTATGCCCAAGGGCTGCAGACCGGCCAGGCACTGCGCAACATCATCCTCGACCCCTCGAACCGCAAAGCCTACGACAACCTCGCCCAGGCGCAGAAGGACTTCGACCAGGCACTGGACACGGCGACGACCGCCGCGCGCGGCACCGTCCTCCAGGACGGGCTGGCTGAGCTGCCGGCCCTGCGGCAGCACCAGGCCACCCTCCAGCGCAAGCTGGCGGAGCTGGCGCCTCAGGACACGGCCGCGGCGATTGCGCTGCTCAACGGCCAGGAAACGCCGGTCTGGCGTGACCTCAAGGCCCGGTTGCTGAAGCTCAAGGAGCAGGCGAACCTGTCGGCCGAACGGACCCGGCAGGCCACGCAGCAGCAGGCCCGTCAGATCCTGATGGTGGCGTTGGGGCTGGCCGCCGCCGCCCTGCTGGTCAGCGTCGTGATGTTCTGGCTGATGCGCAACACGGTCAGCCACACCCTCGGTTGTGACCCAGCCGAAGCTCGGGATGCCCTGCGCCGCATGGCTGACGGCGACCTCGACGACGGCAACCGCAACAACCTGCCGGACGAGGGCCTGATGGGAGAGCTGCACCGCACGCAGCGTCGCCTGCGTGAGCTGGTGGCCCGGGTGCAGGCCAGCACGGAAAGCATCCACACCGCCAGCCGCGAGATCGCCGCGGGCAACCTGGACTTGTCCAACCGCACCGAACAGACCGCAGGCAGCCTGCAGCAGGCCGCCTCCGCGATGGAGCATCTCACGGGTGACGTGCAGCGTAGCGCCGATGCCGCTCGCCACGCCAACGACCTGGCCACGTCGGCGGCCGAAGTGGCCCGCCGAGGCGGGGAGGTGGTCGGCAAGGTGGTCACGACGATGGATGAGATCTCCCGCAGCTCGCACAAGATCGGCGACATCATCGGCGTGATCGACGGCATCGCCTTCCAGACCAACATCCTGGCGCTCAACGCCGCGGTCGAAGCCGCGCGCGCTGGCGAGCAGGGCCGCGGCTTTGCAGTGGTGGCCGGCGAGGTGCGCAACCTCGCTCAACGCAGTGCCGGAGCGGCGCGCGAGATCAAATCCCTCATCGGCCGCTCGGTCGAGCAGGTACAGGGCGGCTCGGAGCTGGTATCCCAGGCCGGCAGCACGATGCAGGAAATCCTCGCTTCGGTGGAGCGGGTATCCGAGATCGTCGGCGAGATCTCGCGCTCGGCATTGCAGCAATCGGGCGAGATCACGCACATGCACGACAGCGTCCACCAGCTCGACCGCATGACGCAGCAGAACGCCGCGCTGGTCGAGCAGTCGGCCGCCTCGGCAGAATCATTGCGCGACCAGGCCACCCAGTTGGCCTCGATGGTGGGCCAGTTCCATCTGCATCAGCAGGGTCCGGGTCGGCTGGCCACGCTGCCTGCCTGACCGGCTCACTCACGACACGGAGCCAGTGCGCCCCCGGGCAATGCTGCGGCACAGCACGATCATCGGCAGCAGCCCCACCACCACGATCGCCAGCGCGGAGGTGGAGGCCTCGGCCAGTCGCTCGTCGGACGCCAGCGTGTAGGTCTGCGTGGCCAGGGTGTCGAAGTTGAAGGGACGCATCACCAGCGTGGCGGGCAGCTCCTTCATCACGTCGATGAACACCAGCAGTGCCGCGGTGAGCGCACTGCCGCGCAGCATCGGCACGTGCACGCGGCGCAGGGTCTGGACGGCGCTCAGGCCCAGGCTGCGGGCGGCGTGGTCCATGCTGGGGGTGATGCGCCCCAGGCCCTCGTCCACTGCCTGCACCGCGGCGGTGAGGTAGCGCACCAGGCAGGCGTAGACCAGCGCGGCGATGCTGCCGGTCAGCAGCAGGCCAGGGCGCTGCCCGGTGAGGTCGGCGATCAGCCCAGCCAGCACGTGGTCCAGCTGCGTCACCGGGATCAGCACACCCACCGCGATCACCGAGCCGGGCAGCGCGTAGCCGAGCCCGACCACGCGGTGCGCCCAGCGGGTGGCGGCGCCCGGGTGCACCCGGGCGGCGTAGCCGATCAGCAGCGCCAGCGCCACCGCGAGCAGCGCCGTCAGGCCCGCCACCAGCATGCTGTTGCGCGCCAGGGTGAAGAAGCGCTCGCCGAACTGGGCGTCGCCCTCGGTGATGGCCATGTGCAGCAGCACGCCGCCGGGCAGCAGGAAACCGGCCACCAGCGGTGCCAGGCAGGCCAGCTGCGCCAGCGCCGCCTTGGGGCCGACCAGCGGCAGACGCTGGGCGCCGCGCTGGCGCAGGGTGGTGTCGTGGTAGCGCCGCGCACCGCGGCTGACGCGCTCCAGCGCCAGCACCGCCACCACGAAGGCCAGCAGCAGCATCGCCAGCTGCGCCGCCGCCACCCGGTCGCCCAGCGAGAACCAGGCGCGGTAGATGCCGGTGGTGAAGGTCTGCACCGCGAAGTAGGACACCGTGCCGTAGTCGGCCAGCGTTTCCATCAGCGCCAGCGCCACGCCGCCGACGATGGCTGGCCGGGCCATCGGCAGCGACAGGCGCAGGAAGGCCCGCCAGGGCGACAGCCCCAGCGAGCGGCCCACCTCGATCATCCCGCCCGCGCGCTCGATGAAGGCGGTGCGCGCCAGCATGTAGACGTAGGGGTAGAGCACCAGCGTGAACATCAGCACCGCGCCGCCCAGGCTGCGCACGTCCGGAAACCAGTAGTCGGCCCGGGTCCAGCCGAAGGTGGCGCGCAGCCAGCTCTGCACCGGGCCGACGAACTGCAGCAGGTCGGTGTAGGCGTAGGCGATCACGTAGGCCGGCATCGCCAGCGGCAGCACCAGCAGCCACTCGAAGGTGACGCGGCCAGCGAACTCGTGGCGCGTCACCAGCCACGCCGAGCCCACGCCCAGCGCCGCCACACCAGAGCCCACGCCCAGGCAGAGCCAGAGCGTGCTGGCGATGTAGTCGGGCAGCACCGTGGAGGCCAGGTGAGCCCAGGTACCGCTGGTGCCGCCGGAAAACACGTTGGAGGCCACCGACAGCAGCGGCGCCGCCACCAGGGCGGCCGCCAGCAGCGCCACCCAGGACAGCACCGGCCAGCGCCGACGCAAGAACTGACGCAGGCCCAGAAGCCGGCCCGGCGCGGCCTGGGGCAAGGGAACGGAGGGCGTGCTCATTGAGAATGATTATCATCGTTTCATGTCCGCCCCGGCCCCCTCTACCTCCACGTCCACCCCGGCCTCGGCCCAGCCCTGGCTGGACCTCGACGCCGTCACGCTCGGCTACGGGCGCAAGACCGTCGTCGAGCAGCTCAGCCTGCGCCTGCCGCGCGGCACGATCGGCTGCCTGCTGGGGCCGTCGGGCTGCGGCAAAACCACCGTGCTGCGCGCGGTGGCGGGTTTCGAGGGCGTGCTGGGCGGCGAGATCCGGCTCGACGGCCAGGTGGTCAGCACCGTGGGCCGGCACGTTGCGCCGGAACAACGTCGCATCGGCATGGTGTTCCAGGACCATGCGCTGTTCCCGCACCTGACGGTGGCGGCCAACGTCGCCTTTGGCCTGCGGGGTCATCCGGACGCCCAGGGGCGGGTGCGCGAGATGCTGGAGACCGTCGGCCTGGCGCACACCGCCCAGCGCTACCCGCACGAGCTGTCGGGCGGGCAGCAGCAGCGTGTCGCGCTGGCCCGGGCGCTGGCGCCCTCGCCGCGGCTGATGCTGCTCGACGAACCCTTCTCCAGCCTGGACGTGGAGCTGCGTGAGCGCCTGGGCGGCGAGCTGCGCGCGCTGCTCAAGGCCGCCGGCACCACCGCGCTGCTGGTGACGCACGACCAGCACGAGGCCTTCGCGATCGCCGACGAGATCGGCGTGATGCGCGACGGCCGCATCCAGCAGTGGGCCAGCGCCTACCAGCTCTACCACCAGCCGGCCAACCGCTTCGTGGCGGACTTCGTCGGCCAGGGCGCCTTCCTGCCCGGCGAGGTGGTGGACGGTCTGCACGTGCGCATGGAGCTGGGCACCGCCCGCAGCGACCACCCGATCCGCTGCACCGAACACGGTGACCTCTGCAACAGCGGCTGCGCGGTGGACGTGCTGCTGCGCCCCGACGACGTGGTGCACGACGACGCTGCACCCACCCGCGCCCGCGTGCTGCACAAGGCCTTCCGCGGCGCGGAGTTCCTCTACACGCTGGAGCTGGCCAGCGGTGCGACGGTGCTGTCGCTGGTGCCCTCGCACCACAACCACGCCCTTGGCGAGGCGATCGGCATCCGCGTCGAACTCGACCATGTGGTCGCCTACAAGCGCGAGGGTGCACCGGTGCTGCGCTGCGGCTGAGCGCCCGCCGCACGTCGGCCCGGGACCCGTCGATCGGCCACAGAGAGAACCCTCCAGTGCGCAGGGTCATGCGCCGATACACTCAGCTTGATGCACCTGCCGTGTACGTTGTGGAGAATCCGTGTCCGATCGCCTTGCCGTCCTGCCCCAGTACCTGCTGCCCAAGCTGGCCCTCACCCGCCTGGCCGGGTCCCTCGCACGCGCCCAGGCCGGCGGGTTGACCACCGCAGTGATCCGCTGGTTCGTCGGCCGCTATGGCGTGAACATGGCCGAGGCGGCCGAGCCGGACGTCACCCGCTACCTCAGCTTCAACGACTTCTTCACCCGCGCGCTCAAGCCCGGTGCCCGCCCGCTGGCAAAGGGAAGGCTGATCTGCCCGGTGGACGGCGCGATCAGTCAGTTCGGCGCCATCGAGCGCGACCAGATCTTCCAGGCCAAGGGCCACAGCTACTCGACCCGCGCCCTGGTGGGCGGCGACGCCGAGCTGGCGGCACGCTTCGAGAACGGCTCCTTCGCAACGCTCTACCTCAGCCCGCGCGACTACCACCGCATCCACATGCCCTGCGACGGCCGGCTGCTGCGCATGATCCACGTGCCGGGCGACCTCTTCTCGGTCAACCCGACCACGGCGCGCGGCGTGCCGGGGCTGTTCGCCCGCAACGAACGGGTGGTCTGCGTCTTCGAGGGCAAGGACGGCCCCTTCGTGCTGGTGCTGGTGGGCGCCACCATCGTCGGCAGCATGGCCACGGCCTGGCACGGCATCGTCAACCCGCCGCGCCCGGGCACGGTGCGCGACTGGGACTACCGCGGCGAGGCCGAGCCGATCGACCTGCGCCAGGGCGACGAGATGGGCCGCTTCCTGCTCGGCTCCACCGTGGTGATGCTCTTCCCGAAGGCCCCGAAGGCCGGCAAGAAGGGCCTGCGCTTCAACCCGCAGTGGGCGAGCGGCGGCTCGATCCGCATGGGCGAGAAGATGGCGGACTGAGCTGCGGTACCGCCCGCCGCCCCGACCGCGGGTGGACCCGCTCCCGCTGCGGCCGAATCAGCCTTACAGTCGCGCCTGTCCTGGCCGCTCCTGGCCGGGCACATCCCGACCATGACCAGCATCGGCGTCCTCGGCTTCCAACTCGTCTTCGGCGACCATCTCGCCCGCAGCGTGCGCGGCGTGCCCGGCGCGCCGCCGTTCAGCCGCGCTTGATCTCCGGGTGCTGACCGTCCGCACGACGGCGCACCCTCTCCCTCGCTTCATTGACATCGAAACCCGGCGCTGTCCCCTGGCAGGCCGGGCGGGTGTGCTGGCCGATCGCATCGCGGTGGCCCGCGCACCGGTAAGTGCGACCCACGCGGTCGCCAAGGAGATCACCATGGCCGATTTGTTCGACAACCCCATGGGCCTGATGGGCTTCGAGTTCGTCGAGTTTGCCTCGCCCACCCCCAACGTGCTGGAGCCGCTGTTCGAGCAGCTGGGCTTCGCCCTCGTGGCCCGGCACCGCTCCAAGGACGTGCTGTTGTACCGCCAGGGCGGCATCAACTTCATCGTCAACCGCGAGCCGCGCAGCGTGGCCGGCTACTTCGCTGCCGAGCACGGCCCGAGTGCCTGCGGGCTGGCCTTCCGGGTGCGGGACTCGCACCACGCCTACTTCCGCGCGCTGGAGCTGGGCGCGCAGCCGGTGGACATCCCGGCCGGGCCGATGGAGCTGAAGCTGCCAGCCATCAAGGGCATCGGCGGCGCGCCGCTGTACCTGATCGACCGCTATGAGGATGGCGCCTCGATCTACGACATCGACTTCGAGTTCCTGCCCGAATTCGCCGACCCGGCCAGCCGCCGCCCGCGGGGTCATGGATTCACCACGATCGACCACCTGACGCACAACGTCTACCGCGGCCGCATGGCCTTCTGGGGCGGGTTCTACGAGCGCATCTTCGGCTTCCGCGAGATCCGCTACTTCAACATCCAGGGCGAGTACACCGGCCTGACCAGCCGGGCAATGACGGCGCCGGACGGGCTGATCCGCATCCCGCTGAACGAGGAGTCTGGCAAGGGCACCGGGCAGATCGAGGAGTTCCTGATGCAGTTCAACGGCGAGGGCATCCAGCACGTCGCGCTGCTCACCGACGACCTGCTCGCCAGCGTGGATGCGCTGCAGATGGCCGGCGTCCCGCTGATGAGCGCGCCCAACGACGTCTACTACGAGATGCTGGCCGAGCGCCTGCCCGGCCACGGCGAGCCGGTGAGCGAGCTGCAGGCGCGCGGCATCCTGCTCGACGGCTCGACGGCGAATGGCGAAAAGCGCCTGCTGCTGCAGATCTTCAGCCAGACGCTGCTGGGGCCGGTGTTCTTCGAGTTCATCCAGCGCAAGGCCGATGAGGGCTTCGGCGAGGGCAACTTCAAGGCGCTGTTCGAATCGATGGAACGGGACCAGCTCCGCCGAGGAGTCATCGCGGCCGAGTGATCCCGCACTAACCCGCCCGCCGCCCCGGCGACCACAGCCCGGTGGCCAGCGCGGTGCCGGCCAGCACGATGGCGCCGCCCACCGCCATGCGCAGCGTGAAGGCCTCGTCCAGCAGCAGCGCGCCCCACACGGTGGCGAACAGCGGCACGAGGTAGGTCACCGTCACCGCCCGCGCCGGGCCGACCCGCGCCAGCAGCCGGAAGTACAGCAGGTAGGCCAGCGCCGTGCAGCCCACCCCCAGCGCCAGCGCGGCCCCCCAGGCGAGCAGGCCGGGGGTCCGCCCCGGCCACAGCCACCAGGCGAAGGGCGCCAGCACCACCGTGGCGGCCACCTGCGAGCCGGTGGCGTTGACCAGCGCCGGCACGCCGGTGACGTGGCGGCGGGCGTAGTTGGCCGCAAAGCCATAGCTCACCGCGGCCGCCAGGCTGGCCAACAGCGCCCAGCCGCTGCCGCCGGGCTTGAAGTCCGCCTTGTCGGCGGCCAGCACCACCACGCCGGCCAACCCCAGCGCCAGCCCCACCAGGCGCACGGCGGTGAGTCGTTCGCGCAGCCAGAGCGCCGCCACGATCGCGGTGAAGATCGGCGTGGTGGCGTTCAGGATCGCCGCCAGCCCGGCGGTGATCGACAGCGTCGCCCACGCGATCAGCACGAAGGGCAGCGCCGAGTTGGCCACGCCCATCACCGTCATCACGCCGGCCCGCGAGACCAACTCGCGCCCCTGCCCACTGGCCAGCAGGAGCGGCAGCAGGCAGGCGCTGGCGATCGCCACGCGGATCCACATCAGCGGCGCGGCGCCAAAGGCCGGCGCCGCGTAGCGCATGAACAGGAAGGAGCCGCCCCACAGCGCGGCCAGCAGCAACAGGTCGGTCAGGTCGCGCGGCTTCAAGCGGCCACTCCTGCGGCGCAGTCCGCTCCCGGCGCCCCCAGTGACCCGAGCGCCCACAGCGCCGGCTGCCCGGCCTCGAAGGCCAGCAGCGCGCGCTTGCGGTCCAGCCCGCCGGCGTAGCCCGTCAGCGCACCGTTGCGCCCCACCAGGCGGTGGCAGGGGATGATCAGGCTGATCGGGTTGAGCCCCGTGGCCGCTCCCACCGCCCGGAAGGCAGTGGGCCGGCCCACCGCCTGCGCCACCTCGCCATAGCTGCGGGTGCAGCCCTGGCCGACCTGGGCGATCTCGCGCCAGACGGCGAGCTGGAAGGGCGTGCCGCGCGGCGCCAGCGGCAGGTCGAAGCCGGTGCGGCGGCCGGCGAACCAGTCACCGAGCTGCCGCGCCGCCTCGCGCAGCAGCGCATGGCCATCGTCGCGCAGCCAGCCGGGCTCGGGCCCGTCGAAATGCTTCTGGCCGTCGAACCAGGCGCCGATCAGGCCCTCGGGATCGGCGTTGGCGTTGGCATTGGCGTTGGCATCGGCGGCCAGCACCATCGGACCGAGGGGCGTCGGGCAGCGGGTCCAGGCAACGGGCTTCACGGCAGATCCTTCCAGGGTGGGGCACCTTCGGCCATTCGGCGCCACAGGTGCAGCGTGGCGTAGCCGCGCCAGGGGCGCCAGGCCTCGGCCAGCGCGTCGGCCTGGCGTGCCGAGGTGGCCCCCAGCGCCTTGATGAGCGCCACGTCGCCGCTGGGCCAGGCGTCGGGCCAGGCCAGCGCGCGCAGCGCAATGTACTGGGCCGTCCAGGGGCCGATGCCTGGCAGGGCCTTGAGCCGGTCGATCGTCCCGGTCACGTCCGCCGACGGCCCCAGGTCCAGCTGGCCTTGGGCAACGGAGCGCGCCAGCGCCTGGAGGGCCGCGACGCGCTGGCGCACGATGCCCAGGCGGCCCAGTTCGTCCGCTGGCGCATCAGCCACCCGGGCCGCGGACGGAAAGAAATGCGTCAGCCCCGGCAAGCTCGGGCGGTCTGCGGGCGCCGGCTCGCCCAGCGCCGCCACCAGCCGGCCCGCCAGCGTGTGCGCCGCCCGCACCGTGACCTGCTGGCCGAGCACCGCTCGCACCGCCAGCTCGAAGCCATCGAAGCCGCCCGGCACACGCAGTCCGGGCGCATCGGCCGCCAGCGGGCCGAGCACCTGCGCCACCGCGACAGGATCGGCACCCAGGTCGCACAGGCGCCGCACACCCGCCAGCACCGCCGGCAGGGCCGGCAGCAGGCCAGCGCTGACCTGCACCCGCAGCGCGTCACCGTGCGACGCCAGGCTCACCGCCAGCCAGCCGCGCAGCACCCGCCCGGCCCCATCCCGCAACGCGAGCGTGCGCCGGTAGAGACCTGCAGCGGCCTCGGCGCCGGGTGCCTCGACCGCCTCCACACCGGGCACGCAGCGTGCTGCCAGGAAGGCCAGCAGCCGCGGCCAGTCGAAGGGCGGGCGAAAGGCCAGCTCCACCGACAGGACCTCCTCCGCCCCACCGGAGGCCACCTCACGGCCGCGGCGCAGGTCGCCCGGCGCCAGGCCGTAGCGGCTGCGGAACAGCGCATTCAGCCGCCGCAGGCTGCCAAAGCCCGCCGCCAGCGCCACCTCGGTGACCGGCAGCGCCGTGTCGGCCAGCAGCCGCTTGGCCAGCAGCAGGCGCTGGGTCTGGGCGTAGGCCACCGGCGTGACGCCGAAAGCGTCACCAAAGACACGCCGCAGGTGCCGGTCGCTGATGCCTAGCCGCCGCGCCAGCCCCTCCAGCCCGTCCTTGTCCAGCTCGCCCGCCTCGATGCGCTGCGCCGCCGCCCAGGCCAGGCGCGAAGGCATGTCGATCGATGCCAGCCCCGGCGCCAGCTCGGGCCGGCAGCGCAGGCAGGGCCGGAAGCCGTCCGCTTCGGCCGCCGCCGGGTGGCTGAAGAAGCGGCAGTTCGCCTCCTTGGGCCTACGCACCCGGCACACCGGCCGGCAGTAGATGCCGGTGGAAGTGACACCGACGAACAGCCGGCCGTCGAAACGGGCATCGTGGCTGAGCAGGGCGGCATAGGGAGTGGAAGGCAGGTGAGGCGGGGACACGGCAGCGATTGTGGCAACGCCCGCGCAGCCGCGCTCGCCGTTTCCGGACCCGATGTCCGGCGGCGCAGAAGCCGCAACGCAGGCACGCGGACCGCCTCTGGAGGGTCACCAGGGCGCCCCAACCCGACGTGAACGGCTGGAAGAAGGCCGGCCCAGCCCTGGAACCACTGGATCGAGCGCAGCAAGGTCTACCTCGCGCCCGAAGACGAAAAATCGTGACCCCTGCGGCCCGCCTCTGCAGCGAAGCGGGGTCCGCCCGCGCTTTGCCTCAGGATGCAGCAACCAACCGCGCACTGAGGCGGGGCGCGGTGTTGGCACGAGCGTCCTAGGGTTTTCCACAACCTTATCCCCCTGAAATGTGGAACGCCGATGACAGCGTGGTTTTCCACCGTGCGAAGTCGCACGCCAGGGGTCTTGTGCAGTGCAAAAACAACGCATCTGGCGTTGACAACCCCCCCTTTCACCCCAGGTCGCCCCCTGGCAAGGGCACCTGCCTCATCCTGGGGCACTCCAAGGCGGGATCAACGCTGGCGCGGCTTGGCGAGCAGCGTCCCGCGGCTTTCCACAGGTTTGTGCACGGCGGATGTGGAGTCCTGCGGCCTGTGGGCGGTGTGTCGCGGCCATCCACACCGGCACAAAGTTATCCCCAGTGCTTGACAGGCAGGGCCGCTGCACAAGTCGGTGGACAAGTCCGTCAAGCAGGGGCCGTGCCGGCTTCCCGGTTACAGTGCGCGCCCGCCGACCTCGGCCGCCCATCCAACGGACGCCCCTCCTCCCGTGCAATCCGGCATCGCCTACGCCGCCCTCGCCTACTTCCTGTGGGGGCTGTTCCCGCTGTACTTCCGCCTGCTCGCGGCGGTGGACCCGCTGGAGGTGCTGGCGCACCGCTTCGTCTGGTCGGTGGCCTTCCTGCTCCTGCTGCTGGCCGGGCTGCGGCGCTGGGCCTGGCTGCGCCCGGCACTGACGTCACCGCGGGTGCTGGGGCTGTTTGCGCTGTCGGCGCTGCTGCTGTCGGTGAACTGGTTCGTCTACATCTGGGCGATCACGCACGGCCGGGTGCTGGAGGCCAGCCTGGGCTACTTCATCACGCCGCTGGCCAACGTGCTGACCGGCCGGCTCGTGCTGGGCGAGCGGCTGCGCCCGGCGCAGTGGGCCGCCGTCGCGCTGGCTGCGGCAGGGGTGCTGTGGATGACCTGGCAGATGGGCAGCCTGCCCTGGGTGTCGCTGGTGCTGGCCGCCAGCTTTGCCAGCTACGGCCTGGTGCGCAAGACCGCCCCGCTGGGCGCGCTGGAAGGCCTCACGCTGGAGACACTGCTGCTCGGCCCGCTGGCGCTCGTTGGCCTGCTCTGGGCCTCCGCGCAGGGGCTGGCGGCCTTCCCGGTCGCAGGGCGGGACCTGCAGGCGCTGCTGATCGCCTCCGGGCCGGTCACCGCCGTGCCGTTGCTGCTCTTTGCGGCCGGCGCGCGGCGCATCCCGCTGAGCGTGCTGGGCATGCTGCAGTACATCGGCCCGACGATCCAGTGGCTGCTGGCGGTGTGGCTGTTCCACGAGCCCTTTGCCGGTGCGCGGCTGCAGGGCTTCGTGCTGATCTGGTGCGCCTGCGCGGTGTTCAGCGCCGAGCTGTGGTGGCGCAGCCGCCAGCCCGCGCCGGGTGTGGCGGGCGGGTCGGCGTGACCGCCCCGGCGGTCCAACCGCGCCCGCCACCCGGCCGACACACTTCGCTGCACTGCAACACACGGCTGGCTTAAGCTCAGGCCATGTCCGCCCTGCCCCGCCGTGCCGCCCGCGCGCCCCGCGCCGCCATCCACCAGCTGAGATCCACCTTGCTGTCGGTGCGCGACCTGCTCGTCACCGGCGGGCCAGTGCTGCTGCTGGCGCTGGCCGCCATCGTGGCGGCCTACTGGCTGCTCGACCCCACCCCGCCCCGGCGCATGCTGCTGGCCACCGGCCCCGAGCAGGGCGCCTACGCCGAGTTCGGCAAGCGCTACCGCGAGGCGCTGAAGAAGGACGGCATCGAGGTGCAGTTGCAGCCCAGCCGCGGCTCGCTGGAGAACCTGCGCCTGCTGCGCGAGGGCAAGGTGGACGCAGCCTTCGTGCAGGGCGGCGCCGAGGCCCTGCGCGGGCTGGACGAGGAGGAGGCGCCCGAGGGCCTGCTCAGCCTGGGCAGCCTGTTCCGCGAGCCGGTGTGGGTGTTCTACCGCGAGGCGTCCGCGCAGGCGGCGCTGGGCCGCACCACGCTGGACAGCCTCTCGCAGCTGGCCGACTGGCGCCTGAACATCGGCCACGAGGGCAGCGGCGTCACCAACCTGATGCGCCGCCTGCTCGAAGCCAACGGCCTGGACACGCGCCGCATGCCGCTCGGCCGGCTGGAGCCGACCCCGGCGGTGGTGGCCCTGCTCAACGGTGAGACCGACGCGCTGGCGCTGGTCTCGGCGCCCGAGTCGCCCCTGGTGCGCATGCTGCTGATCACCCCCGGCGTGCGCCTGCTCGACTTCGCCCAAGCCGAGGCCTACGCCCGCCGCGTGCCGCAGGTGCAGCCCATCACCCTGCCGCGCGGCGTGGTCGACCTGGCGCAGGACCTGCCGGCGCAGGACGTGCGGCTGGTCGCACCCACCGCGACGCTGGTCGTGCGCGAGGCCACCCACCCAGCGCTGCAGCAGCTGCTGGTGCAGGCGGCGCGGCGCATCCACAGCGAGGCCAACTGGTTCCAGCACAAGAACGAGTTCCCGCAGATGGGCGCGAGCGACTACGCCCTGGCGCCCGAGGCGCAGCGCTTCTACGAATCCGGTGCGCCGCTGCTGCAGCGCTACCTGCCCTTCTGGGTGGCCAACCTGGTGGACCGGATGTGGGTGGTGCTGGTGTCGATCGCCGCGCTGCTGATCCCGCTGTCGCGCATCGTGCCGCCGCTCTACACCTTCCGCATCCGCTCGCGCATCTTCCGCTGGTACGGCAGCCTGCGCGACATCGAGGAGCGCGCCGGTGCCGCCGACCGCAGCCCGGCCGACACCGCCCAGCTGCTGTCAGAGCTGAACGACCTGGACGCCCGCGTCGAGCGCCTACCGGTGCCGCTGTCGCACGCCGAGGAGCTGTACGCGCTGCGCGGGCATATCCGGCTGGTGCAGCGGCGCCTCGGCGGCAGCTGAAGGCAGTCCCTGACTGCTGCGCCGGCAACGCCCGCTCAGCCCAGCCCGCAGCCCGTGGGCAGCGGCCACGAGACGGCTGGCCGGCCTGACTTCACCGCAGCAGCCATGCCGGGCAGGTCGACCTGCCCGGCTCCCACCCGGGCTTCTAGTTCCGCCACGCTGACGATGTAGGCGTCCAGCCCGGCCAGATCGTCACGGTTCGGGATCAGCCAGGCAATCACCTGGACGGCACCAACGGCGTCGGTGGTCACCAGCACCTTCCAGAACCAGTCGGGCGTGCGGAGGCCATGCGAGGCAACGAAATGGTCGTTGGCCGCGTCGTCGTACACCACGCCCCCCACCACCTGCACCGGTGCCAGGTCGCGATGGCACTCGGCGATCTCCTCCGTCTGCTGCCAGATGCCCTGGTTGAGCAGGGCCCGCTGCGGCACGATGTTGGTCATGTGGAAGGTGGCCGCCATCAGGTCATCCGAGGCGTCCATGTGGTTGGCCGTCACCAGGTGGCCGCGGTCCCAGCCGGGCTGCACGCTCCAGTAACTTCCCGCGCTGAGCTGCTGGCCACAACCTGCCGGAAGCGCAGGGTCATTCAGCGTGAACAGATCGGTGCGCGCAGCATGCCCGGTGTCGGTGCCCAGCAGGTACTCGAATCGCAGGGTGGTATTCGCGGCGCAGTCGTAGCGCAAGCGGAAGCCGCCGTGGTCCAGCGTCACGACGGTCGCGAGCTCGACCGGCGCAGCCGCCGGGTCGGCCCCGCTACCACCGCAAGCGGTCAGTGCAAGGACCGCACTGATTGACCACACTGTCACCGGCCGTCGCAGGCCGGCGACCCCGACGGCCCAATATCTGGATACGCTCATGACTCCGACTCCCTGTTCATGGATCTCAGGCAGAAACTCTAAGGGCATGCACGCGACACCGGTCGGATGAGCGCCGTTGCTTGTCAGAATCGCGCTTCGCCGCCCACTCCTCCCGCGCCATGGACACCCGCACCGCCCCCATCCGCCAGCGCCTGGCCGACCTGCGCCTCGTGATGCACCGCCACGGCGTGGCGGCGCTGCTCGTGCCTTCGGCCGATCCGCACCTGTCCGAGTACCTGCCCGAGCGCTGGCAGGGGCGGCAGCGTTTTTCCGGCTTCACGGGCTCGATGGGCACGCTGGTGGTCACGCCCGATGCGGCGCTGGTCTTTGCCGACAGCCGCTACTGGTCGCAGGCCGAGGCCGAGCTGGCCGGCACGGGCGCGGCGCTGGTGCGCATCCCCACGGCAGTGGCGACCCACCACATCGACTGGTTGGCCTCGCAGGTCGCACCGGGCGCCACGGTCGCGGTGGATGGCGCCGTGCTCGGTCTGGCCGCCGCCCAGCAGCTGCGTGACGCGCTGAGCGCCCGCGGCGTGGCGCTGCGCACCGACCTCGACCTGCTCGACGAGGCCTGGCCTGACCGCCCGGGACTGCCCGCAGCGCCGGTCTACGAGCACCTGCCTCCGCAGGCCGCGGTCGCCCGCCCGGCCAAGCTCGCCCAGGTGCGCGCCGCGATGGCCGAGCGCGGCGCCAGCCACCACCTGGTCTCGACGGTGGACGACATCGCCTGGATCACCAACCTGCGCGGCGCGGACGTCGAGTACAACCCCGTCTTCCTGGCCCACCTGCTGCTCGATGCCCAGGGCGGCACGCTGTTCGTCAGCGACGGCAAGATCAGCGCCGACCTTGCCGCCCGCCTGAGCGCCGACGGCCTGGCGATCGCGCCCTACGCCCAGGCCCGCGCCGCCCTGGACGCGCTGCCGGCAGGCGCGGTGCTGCTGCTCGACCCCCGGCGCGTCACCCTCGGCCTGCGCCAGGCGGTGCCGGCCGGCGTGAAGGTGGTCGAGGCGCTCAACCCCAGCGTGCCGGCCAAGAGCCGCAAGACACCGGCCGAGATCGCCTTCGTGCGCGAGGCGATGGAACTCGATGGGGCAGCGATGTGCCGCTTCTACGCCTGGCTGGAGACTGCGCTGGGGCACGAGGCGATCAGCGAGCTGACCATCGACGAGCGCCTGAGCGCCGAGCGCGCGAAGCAGCCGGGCTTCGTCTCGCTGAGCTTCTCGACCATCGCCGGCTTCAATGCCAATGGCGCCATGCCGCACTACCGCGCGCTGCCCGAGTCGCACGCGCAGATCTCCACGCCCGGCGGCCTGGTGGCCGAGGGCCTGCTGCTGATCGACTCCGGCGCGCAGTACCTGGGCGGCACCACCGACATCACGCGCGTCTGGCCAATCGGCAGCCCCACGGCGGCGCAGCGGGCCGACTACACCCGCGTGCTGCGCGGCACCATCGCGCTCAGCCGCACGCGCTTCCCGGCGGGCACGCTGGCGCCGCACCTGGACGCCATCGCCCGCGCACCGCTGTGGGAGGCCGGGCTGGACTACGGCCACGGCACCGGCCACGGGGTGGGCTACTTCCTGAACGTGCACGAGGGGCCGCAGACCATCGCCCGGGCCATCCCGGACCCGGCGATGGCGATGCTGCCCGGCATGATCACCTCGATCGAACCCGGCCTGTACCGGCCCGGGCGCTGGGGCGTGCGCATCGAGAACCTGGTGCACAACGTCTCGGTCGGCAGCCCGGACGAGTTCGGCGAGTACCTGGCCTTCGAGACGCTCACGCTCTGCCCGATCGACACCCGCTGCATCGAGCCCGCGCTGCTGCGCGAGGATGAGCGGCAGTGGCTCAACGGCTACCACGCCGAGGTGCTGCGGCGCATCGCACCGCATGTCAGCGGCGATGCGCTGGCCTGGCTGGAGCAGCGCACCCGGGCGATCTGAGTCGCCCCGAGCAACGCCCCCGACACAGCTCCTACACTTTCGGGCACGGGCCAGCAAGCAGGGCGCCACACCGTTGGCGGACGATGCACGGCCATTGACGAACCGAATGGAGAGAGTCCGTGCCCCATGCATCTTCCTCCCTGTCGACCTGGCGGCGTGCCCTGCTGCGCCGCGCCGGCAGCGCCCTGCTGGCCGGCTGCGCGCTGCTGCTCGGCGCCTGCGGCACCGCCGATGATTCCGGCAACGCCCACCTGCGCCTGCTCAATGCGAGCCCGGGCTACTCGTCGCTGGACCTGTACATCGACAGCAGCGAATCCAGCTCGGACGTGGCCACGGGCAGCGCGGGCGGCTACGTCAGCCTGGACACCGACAGCCACACCGTGGCCGTGCGGCGCAGTGGCACGGCCACCAACCTGGCGTCGACGGACCGCACGCTGGCCAAGGACAGCGACTACACCTTGGTGGCCTACGGCTGGGAGGGCAGCCTGAAGACCGCGCTGCTGACCGACGACGAGGAGGCTCCCTCCAGCGGCGTGACCAAGGTGCGGGTGTTCAACACCGCCACCGATGCGGGCAGCCTGGACGTCTACCTGACCGACGCGGACACGGTGCTGACCGACACCAGCCCGGTGGCCTCCAGCGTGGCGGCCTCGGGCATGAGCGACTATGTCGAGCTCAGCTCGGGCAGCAGCTGGCGGCTGCGCGTGACCGGGGCAGGCGACAGCACCGACGTGAGGCTGGACCTGTCCGGCCTGTCGCTGGGCAGCGCCCAGGTGGTCACGCTGCTGCTCACGCCCAGCGACGGCGGCGTGCTGGTGCACGCGCTGCTGGTGGCGCAGGGCGGCTCGACCACGGTGCTGACCAACACGCAAGCCCGCGTGCGCCTGGTCGCCGGCACCACCGACAAGGCCAGCCACAGCGCGGTGGTCGGCAGCAGCACGCTGACCAGCGCGACCGCCTCGCCCTCGGTGGGCGCCTACGTACAGGTGAGTGCCGGCAGTGCACAGGCCCTGGACGTGCGCGTGAACGGCAGCCGCCTGGCCACCACCACCCTGTCGCTGGCGGCCGGCGCCGACGTGACCCTGCTGGTGCACGGCTCGTCGGCCGCGCCGGAGCTGGCGGTGATCAGCGACAACAACCGCCTGCCCACGAGCAGCTCGCAGGCCAAGGTCCGGCTGGTCAACGGGGTCTACAACCTGGGCACCGGCCTGTCGCTGACGCTGGACTACCTCGACATCGCCAGCGGCGTCACCGCCGGCGGCGCCTCCAGCCATGCGCTGGTCACGGCCAGCACCGGCTCGTTGATGACGGCCGACGCCGGCAGCACGCAGCTGTGCAACAGCCGGAACTGGACGGACAGCCTCGCGATCGCCGCCAAGAGTGTGCTGACCCTGTTCGTGCTCGGCGACGCCAGCTCGCCGACCTGCGCCCTGAAGAAGGACCGCTGAGCGGCCGGCTCTTGCGCCCGCATCAGGCGGGCGCGGCTCAGAACGACGTCCAGCCGTCGCTGGCAGGCGGCTCGTCGCCCGGTTTGACCAGGCCGCCGAAGCCGCTGTCGGGCTGCCGTGCGCGCTCGCTCGCGCTGCGGATCGCGGTGTGCGCGCCCCAGGCGGCCTGCTGGGTCTGCTGCAGCAGCTTGAAGGCGCCCAGCACCTTCTGCAGCCGCTCGGCCTGCAGGCGCAGCGACTCGGCCGAGGCGGCACTTTGCTCGACCAGCGCCGTGTGGTTGCGCTGCATGCGGTCGAGCTGCTCCATCGACTCAGCGACGATCGCTGCGGGGGCCTGCGACTCGGCCGCCCGGCGCACCTGCGTGACCAGCTCGGCCGCCTGCTGCACCGAGGTCAGCAGCGCATCCATGGTCTGGCTGGCGTCCTGCTGCAGCGCCGCGGTGAGGCCGCTGGCCGTGGGCGAGCTGCCGCTGGCCGAAGCGCCGGCGGTGATCAACGCCTTGATCTCGCGCGCCGCCTGGGTGGCCCGCTGGGCCAGGCTGCGCACGTCGGCCGCGGCACCGGCAGTGGCGCTCGGCACACGGGCCGCACCCGGGATGGCGCCGGGCAGCACCGCGCCGCTGCGCGCCTCGCTGTGCGCGGCCTCCACCACCGCATTGAGCGCCAGCAGGTTGGTCTGGAAGGCGATGCTGTCGATCAGCGCCACCGTCTCGGCGATGCGCCGACCGGTGGCGCCGATGTCCTCGATGTTGGCCACCACCTGCGAGACCACCAGGCCGCCCCGCGTGGCCGCGGCCACCGCATCGCGCACCACCTCCTCGCGCGGGCGATCCGGCACGGCAGCCGGCGGCAGGTCACCGCTGGAGAGCGACGTCGGCAGGGTCGGGCCCGCACCGGACGGGGGCACGGACGCCAGATCGGCCGCCGCCGCGGCGGGTGAGGCCTTCGGGCGCGGCGCGGCGGCCATGGCCTCGCTGCCAGCCCGCGTCAGCGAGCCAGCCAGGCGGTCGAAGGCAGCCCCGTCACCCGTGGCCTCGGCGGCCCCACGGCGCGACGCCTGCAGAGTGCCTTGAAGGCGGTCGGCACGCGGCTGCACCGGGTTCAACGGCACACCGGCACCGGCGCGCGCCCCGCGACTTGAAACGGAAGCCGGCGGCGCGTCGGCAGGGGCCGCTGCCGCGCTGCGCGGCGCCACCGCCGTCGTGGGCGCCGCGCTGGCGACGGTGCGCAGGCCACGCTCCAGCAGCTCGCGCAGGCGTTGCACGGCCGACCAGGCCAGCACCGCACCCAGCAGCAGGGCCGACAGGCTCCAGGCGAAGAACTGCAGCAGCTGGCGCTGGCGGGCCTCCTGGGCCTGCGCCTGGGCGGCCTGGGCCTGCAGGTCCAGCTGGCGCAGCAACTCGTCGGCCTGGCTCAGCCAGCGGGCCTCGGCCAACTCAGCCCGGGTGGCCAGGGTGCGCAGCGCCTCGGGCTGGCGGCCGTCGCGGGACTGCTGCAGGGCCTCGGCGTAGAGCTGCACCGTCTGGCTGCGCGCGCTGCCCAGCTCGTCGAGCTGGCTGGCCAGCCAGGCGGGGGTGGCCTGGCCGGCGTGGCTGCGCAGGGCCAGTTCCAGTGCCGCCGTGCGTTCCCGGGCCTCGGCCAGGCGCAGCTGCAGTGCCGCGGCGGCGCCGCCGTCGGCTGGCAGCAGGGCCTGGCGCACCAGCAGGCCCGCCTGGCCGATGGCCACACGCAGCTCCTGCGCCTGGCGCATGCGCCCAGCGTCGAGCGAAGCCTGCGCCTGCTGGCGGCTGCCCAGCGCATGCAGTTCGTACAGGCCCAGCCCGGCCACAAAGGCCAGCAGCAGGAGCAGCAACGCAAAGCCCCGGCCCAGGCGGGCCGGCTCGGACGGCACGGCGCGGGCAGAGGTGAACAGGCGGGTGGTCATCGGGGACGCGCTCCTGCGCAAGAAGAATGCAACCGATTGTGTCGACTGCCGCCCACTTCCCCAAGCCCGCGAACGCGCGACCCCTGGCGGGCGAAATCTGCAAGAGCGACGCCGGCTGCTGCAGATCCAGCGCCCGGCGGCCTGCCCCTGCCCTTGCGCTCCCCCGCCCGGGGCCGCGTCAGGCGCCGGTGCGCAGCAGCTTGGCCTGCAGGGCCTCGCGCAGGCTGTCGGTACTGTCCTGCAGGTGCGCGCGTGCCTCGCTGGACAGCCCGGCGCGCTTGCCCGCGGCCTGCAGCCGGGTCAGCAGCTCCTGCGCCTGCACACGCACGAAGCTGCGCGCGTCGACGCGTGACAGGCCACGCGGGTTCAGCAGCAGCGCGGCGAGGCGGTTGACGTGCTCGCGCTGCAGCTCCCGGCGCGCAGCGGCGATGTCGCCCTTGCCGCTGAGCTCAGCCCAGATCTCGCGGTCGAGCCGGCCGTAGAGCTCGCCCAGGCGCAGGCTCTGCCCGGCGGTGCTGGCCTTGCCCTCGGCGTCCAGCAGGCGTTGGGCCAGGCCATCGCTCATCAGCTGCGCCAGCAGGGCGCGCTGCAGCTCGATGAGGACCTGCTGCGGCACGAAGTCGGTGCCCACCGAACCGGCGCCCTCCTCCAGCGCATCGCGGCGTTCCAGGAAGTCCGGCGCGAGGCGGCGCTGCAGCGCCGGTGACAGGCCCAGGCCGTCGGCCGCGAAGACGCCACGCGCCAGCAGGTCCAGCGCGGCACGCTGGCGCTCGGCCGGCACCGGCTGCAGCGGGTCGCGCCCGGTACCCGGGGCGTCGCGCAGGGTGCGCAGGCCGCCGATCTGGCGCGCCAGCACGCCGGCGGAGCGGCCAACGTCACGCAGCGCGTAGCTCACCACCCGGCGCAGCACGCCGTAGTCACGCTCGCCGGCCAGCGAGCGCTGCTCCAGCCGCACCAGCAGGTCACGCACGATCTCCAGCCGCTTGGCAGCGTAGGCCACCGGGTCGTCGCCCAGGTCGAAGTGCAGCGCCTCGGGGTCGATGCCGAGGTAGTTGTCCTCGTCGGTGCCGTAGGCCAGCTCGGGCTCGGCGCTGCGCGCGGCGATGCGTGCCAGCTCGGCGGCCTCCTGCGCCGGCGCGATCGGCCGGTAGGCGTACTCGATGGCCCAGTAGTCGTAGGGGCCCAGCGTGGTCTGGAAGGGCGCCGCCTCGCGTTCGCCCGGGCGGGCGAGGTTGATCGGCGCGTACTCCATCACCGAGCCGGTGAGCGCGTGGGACTTGCCGAACTCGGGGTCGGCGATCTGCCGCTCGCCGTAGACGCGCGAGGCACGGAAGTTGTGGCGCAGGCCCAGGGTGTGGCCCACCTCGTGCATCGTCACGTCCTTCATGTAGGCCATCACGAAGGCCTGTGCCTCGGGGCCGGCCGGGTCCAGGCCGTCGCGCAGCTGCAGCAGGTCCAGCGCGTAGCCCAGCTCCTCGGCGGCCAGGTCGGCGTGCTGGCAGGCCTCGCCCGCCGCGTGGGCATGCGCTGGCGCCGGCTCACGGGCCGCGGCCTCGCGCCGGGCATCGGCGGCCTGCAGCAGCGGCAGCCAGTCCGAAGAGGCCCCGGCCAGCAGCTGGCTGCGGATGTTGCGCAGGGCGCGCGAGGACAGGCTCTCGAAGGCGATGTCCGCATCCAGGATCTCGCCGCTGCGCGGGTCGACGTGGCTGGGGCCGATGGCGCCAAAGCTTGGTGAGGCGTTGACCATCCAGCGCACCGAGGCGGTGCCGGTATCGAGCGTGTCGAAGTTGGCCTCGTCGAGCTGCTGGCGCACCACGATGGCGTTCTTGAAGCCGATCGCCTCGAAGGCCCGGTTCCATTCCAGGATGCCGGCGCGCATCGCCTCGCGGTACTTCAGCGGCACGTTGCGGTCGATCCAGTAGGTGATGGGCTTGACCGGCTCGGACAGCGCGGCCGCCGGGTCCTTCTTCTCCAGCCGCCAGCGCGTGACGTGCCTCAGCCGCGGGCTGCGCAGCAGGTCGTCGCTGAAATCGCTGGTGGTGGCGACGAAGTGGCCGATGCGGCCATCCGCCGCGCGCGCCGCCATCGGCGGCTCGGGCAGGCGCGTGAGCGAATAGTTCACCCGCACGAACAGGCTGCGCGCATCCGGCAGCGTCAGCGGCGTGGTCGGCAGCGGCGCGCCGGGGGGCAGGCCGGGCTGCGGCACCGCGATGCTGGCGGAGGCGTAGTGGCCCAGCACCTCCAGCACCACCTCGTCGCGCTTGCCGCGCACGGTGGTGATGGCCGTGTTGCGCCCATCCAGCGCGTAGCCCTGGCGGTACTTCTGCTGCAGCGCCATGCCCAGGCCGAGCAGATCGCCCTGGAACAGCGCGTTGGCCTCCACCAGCACCGTCTTGCGTTCCGGGTGCGGCAGGCTCGCCACCGGCGCACTGGCCAGCAGGCTGGGCGAGAAGCCGGCGCTCACCGCGCGGGCCTCGGGCGTGCCGGGCCGGGCGATGAAGTCCGTGTTGCGCGCGATCAGCTGCACCTGGTTGTGGATGCGGCGGAACTCCACCAGCTGCGGCCCGCCGTAGACGCCCCAGCGGCTGGCCATCAGGCCGCCGAGCACGCTGCCCTCGCCGATGCCGCTGGCGATCTTGGGCGACAGGAACAGCGGCACACCGAAATCCCGTTCGCTCAGCTCGATCCAGAACTTCTCGTCCTTCTGCCAGACGCCCAGCAGGCCGTCGATCTTCTTGGCATCCTTGGTCAGCAACGCGAAGGCGGGGGGCTGGCCAGGCACGGGCGCCGCCGCGGGGGCGCCGGGCGCGGCAGCAGGCCCGGAAGTCCCGCCCGCTGGCCGGGCACCGCCGTTGCCGGCCTGCGCCATGGCAGCGGGCTTGCCGGCCGGGGCCGACGCCGCCGCGCCAGGCGCTGCCGCCGGGCCGGCCGATGCCTGCTCACCACCACCGGGCGCCGTGGCGCAGGCGCTCAGCAGGGCGGCCAGGGTCAGCACGGCCGCGGCGCCGGGGCGGAGGCGGACAGGCGGGCAAATCACGGACATCGGCATGGCGAGGACCTCGGCGAGGAGAGGCTGGATGGGAAAGGAAGGGACGAGCAGAAGGCAACAGAGCGGCAAGTGCGGCCCGAATCAGGCACGAAAACGCGACGTGATCGGGTAGCGCCAATCGCGCCCGAAGGCGCGGTGCGTGATGCGGATGCCCACCGGCGCCTGGCGGCGCTTGTATTCGTTGAGCTTGATCAGCCGGGTGACGCGCTCGACATCGGCCTCAGCGAACCCGGCGGCCACGATCTCCTCGATGCTGCGGTCCTGCTCCATGTACATCGAGAGGATCGCGTCCAGCACCTCGTAGGGCGGCAGGCTGTCCTGGTCGCACTGGTCGGGGCGCAGCTCGGCCGAGGGCGGCCGGGTGATGATGCGCTCAGGGATGACCGGCGCTTCGCCCGCGGCCACTGCCTGGGCGTTGCGCCAGTTGGCCAGGCGCCAGACCAGGGTCTTGGCCACGTCCTTGATGACCGCGAAGCCGCCGGCCATGTCGCCGTAGAGCGTGCAGTAGCCGGTGGCCATCTCGCTCTTGTTGCCGGTGGTCAGCACGATCGAACCGAACTTGTTGGACAGCGCCATCAGCAGCGTGCCGCGGATGCGCGCCTGGATGTTCTCCTCGGTGGCGTCCTCGGCCCGCCCGGCGAACTCGGGTGCCAGCGTGGCGCGGAAGTCGTCGAACATCGGCACGATGCTCATCTCGTCATAGCGCACGCCCAGGCGCTGCGCCATCTCGCGCGCATCCACCCACGAGATCTCGGCCGTGTAGGGGCTGGGCATCATCACGCAGCGCACCTTGTCGGCGCCCAGCGCGTCGACGGCGATGGCCAGCACCAGGGCCGAGTCCACCCCGCCGGACAGGCCGATGAGGGCGCCCGGAAAGCCGTTCTTGCCCAGGTAGTCGCGCACGCCGGTGACCAGCGCCTCCCAGGCCTGCGCTTCCTGCGCGGGGTGCGGTTGCAGCTCGCCAGCCACGCTGATGGCGCTGATGGCGGATGCATCGCTGCCCGTCGCACCGGGCTGCAGCTCGACGATCGCCTCGGTCTCGGCAAAGGTCACCGCGCGCGTGCACACCTCGCCAGCGGCATCGACGGCAAAGGAAGCGCCGTCGAAGACGATCTCGTCCTGGCCGCCGACCAGGTGTGAATACAGCAGCGGCAGTCCCAGGTGGCGGGCGCGCTCGGCCATGCGCTGCTCGCGCTCCACCGCCTTGCCGAGGTGGAAGGGCGAGGCGTTCAGCACCAGCAGCACCTGCGCGCCAGCCGCCTTGGCCGCATCGCCGGGCTCGTCGAACCAGGCGTCCTCGCAGATGTTGATGCCAAAGCGAAGTCCACCGGCCTCGAACACCAGCGGGCCGAACGTGGCGCCGACCGACGCGTCGCGGCCGGAGACAAAGTAGCGCCGCTCGTCGAAGACCTGGTAGTTCGGCAACTCGCGCTTGGCGTAGGTACCGATGACGCGCCCGGCCCCCAGCAGGGAGGCGGCATTCACGCAGGCCGGCAGGGACCAGGAGCGCGTGCGAACATCGCCGGCCTGGGCCGCTTGAGGCAGTGCCTGCGGATGCCCGACCACGAGCTGGAAACCGGACAGGTCGGCCAGCTGGGCGGCGCAATCGGTGAGTGTGCGCTCACAGGCCGCCAGGAAGGCCGGACGCAGCAGCAGGTCCTCGGGCGGGTAGCCGGTCAGCGCCAGCTCGGGCGCGACCGCCAGGCAGGCGCCCTGTGCATGGGCACGCCGGGCCGCGTCGACCAGCCGGCGGGCGTTGCCGGCCAGGTCGCCGACGGTGGGATTGATTTGCAGCAGGGCCACCCGCACGGGGTTTGCGAAGGACATGGGCAGGATGGATCGCAACGGATTCGACAAGGCGCCGGCCACGACCGGCGGGGTGGGCACGGATGGTACCTGCGAGGCCGCAGCGCTGCCCGCTGCCGCCTTGCCCTGGCGTGTGCGGCTGCACGACCGCCCGCACACGCTCGACCCCATCGCCTGGGATGCGCTGCTGGACGCGAGCCCCGAGCCCACGCCCTTCCTGCGCCACGCCTGGCTGGCCGCGCTGCACGACTCCGGCAGCGCCTGCGCCGACACCGGCTGGCAGCCCCTCTTCCTGACCATCGAGGCCGCCGATGGCCGGCTCGTCGCGGCCACCGCGCTGTACCTGAAGGCGCACTCCTACGGCGAGTACGTGTTCGACTGGGCCTGGGCCGACGCCTACCAGCGCCACGGCCTGGCCTACTACCCCAAGCTGCTCGGCGCGGTGCCCTTCACGCCGGTGCCCGGCAGCCGCCTGCTGGCGCGCGATGAGTCTGGCCGCCAGGCCTTGCTGGAGGCGATCGGCGAACTGATGCGTGAGCGGTCACTCTCATCGGCACACCTGCTGTTCCTGGCGGAGGCCGACCGCGCCAGTGCCGAGGCGGCGCTCTGGCTGCTGCGCCGCACGGTGCAGTTCCACTGGTCGAACCGCCAGGTCGACGACCCGGTGGCGGCGCCCTACCGTGACTTCGACGACTTCCTCGCCAGCCTGCAGCGCGTCAAGCGCAAGAAGATCGCCCAGGAGCGGCGCTACGTGCGCGAGGCCGGCGTGACCTTCCGCGTCCTGCGCGGCGCGCAGATCACCGAGGGCGACTGGGACTTCTTCCACCACTGCTACCGGCTGACCTACCGCGCCCACCGCAGCACGCCCTACCTGACGAGGACGTTCTTCCGCCTCACAGCCCAGACCCTGCCCGAACACTGGCTGATGTTCATCGCCGAGCGGGACGGGCAGCCGATCGCCGCGTCGCTGCTGGCCATCGACGCCGGGCAGCAGGTGGCCTGGGGCCGTTACTGGGGCGCCACCGAGGTGGTGAACTGCCTGCACTTCGAGGCCTGCTACTACCAGCCGCTGCAGTGGTGCATCGAGCAGGGCTGGCGGCGCTTCGAGGGTGGCGCGCAGGGCGAGCACAAGATGGCGCGCGGCCTGCTGCCGGTAACCACGTGGTCGGCACACCGGCTGGCGCACCCGGCCTTCAACGATGCGGTGGCGCGTTTCCTCGACCGCGAAGGCGAGGGCATCGCAGCCTACGTCGATGAACTGAACGAGCACACGCCCTTTCGCGCGGCCTGACCCACCCGCCAAGAAACGCAAAGGGGCTGCCGCAGCAGCCCCTTGACCGTGAGACCGGACCGGGCATGCCACCCGGCCGCTGGCATCACTTGTTCTTTTCGGCCAGGTAGGCCGCCATGCCGTCAACGACTTCCTTCTTGGCAGCTTCCGGGCCTTCCCAGCCCGTGACCTTGACCCACTTGCCCGGCTCCAGGTCCTTGTAGTGCTCGAAGAAGTGCTGGATGCTCTTCAGGCGCATCGGGTTCATGTCCTCGGGCTTGTTCCAGGAGGAGTACAGCGGCAGGATCTTCTGGATGGGCACCGCGATCAGCTTGTTGTCGCCGCCGGCCTCGTCGTCCATGCGCAGCATGCCGATCGGGCGGCAGGTCACCACCACGCCGGGGATCAGCGGCACCGGGGTGATCACGAGCACGTCCACCGGGTCGCCATCGGCCGCCAGCGTGTCGGGCACGTAGCCGTAGTTGGTCGGGTAGTGCATCGCGGTGGACATGAAGCGGTCCACGAACAGCGCGCCCGACTCATGGTCGACCTCGTACTTGATCGGGTCGCCGTTCATCGGGATCTCGATGATGACGTTGAACTCGTCCGGGGCTTTGGCGCCAGGGGAGACGTTGTGCAGGCTCATGCGTTGCTCGCTTGCTGTAATTCGACAGAGGGGGCTTGAGACGGGTCAAGGACTGCGCGGGATTCTACGGGGCGGCCTTGCGTCTGCCTTGCTGGCACGCTCCACTGGCTCCCGCACACCGGACGGTACAGCTCGTTACACAGGGTTGCCCCGTGATTGTGTTCACACAATCCATCGCCTAGCATGGGTTCAGCGACCCCGCTGGGCGGCTGCGGGTGACCGTGGCCGCGCTGATCGAACAGGCGGCGGCGCATCGGAGAGTGAAGTTCCAAGTTCCGTGTTTGGGCTTTTGCTAGAGGAAGGAGATCCCTCATGTCCACGTCTACAGCGCTCTGGGTAGCGCTGCTCTGCGGCCTCGCAGCCGTGCTCTACGGCTTCGTGTCGCGAAGCTGGATCCTGAAACAGGATGCCGGCAACGCCCGAATGCAGGAGATCGCCGGCGCGATCCAGCAGGGTGCCGCGGCCTACCTGGCACGCCAGTACAAGACCATCGGCATCGTCGGCGTGGTGCTGGCGGTGCTGATCTTCCTGTTCCTGGACGGCAAGACCGCCGCGGGCTTCGTGCTCGGTGCGGTGCTGTCGGGCGCCTGCGGCTTCATCGGCATGAACGTGTCGGTGCGGGCCAACGTGCGCACCGCGCAGGCGGCCACCAAGGGCATCGGCCCGGCACTGGACGTGGCCTTCCGCGGCGGCGCCATCACCGGCATGCTGGTGGTGGGCCTGGGCCTGCTGGGCGTAGGCGCCTTCTTCATGTTCATCGGCGGCGTGACCTCGCCCGATGCAGCCACGCTCAAGCCGCTGCTCGGCCTGGCGTTCGGCTCGTCGCTGATCTCCATCTTCGCGCGTCTGGGCGGCGGCATCTTCACCAAGGGTGCGGACGTCGGTGCCGACCTGGTGGGCAAGGTGGAAGCCGGTATCCCGGAGGATGACCCGCGCAACCCGGCGGTGATCGCCGACAACGTGGGCGACAACGTCGGCGACTGCGCCGGCATGGCGGCCGACCTGTTCGAGACCTACGCCGTCACGCTGATCGCCACGATGGCGCTGGGCGCCCTGGTCGTGGTGTCCGCACCGGGTGCGGCGGTGGTGTACCCGCTGCTGCTGGGCGGCGTGTCGATCATCGCGTCGATCATCGGCTGCAGCTTCGTCAAGGCCTCACCGGGTATGAAGAACGTGATGCCGGCCCTGTACAAGGGCCTGGCGATCGCTGGCGTGCTCTCGCTGGCGGCCTTCTACTTCGTGACCACCGCGCTGTTCCCCGAGCCGCTCAAGCTCACCGGCGGGGCCACCGCCAGCGCCATGGCGCTGTGGGCCTCCTGCGCCGTGGGTCTGGTGCTCACCGCCGCGCTGGTGTGGATCACCGAGTTCTACACCGGCACGCAGTACAAGCCGGTGCAGCACATCGCGCAGGCCTCCACCACCGGGCACGGCACCAACATCATCGCCGGCCTGGGCGTGTCGATGCGCTCCACCGCCTGGCCGGTGATCTTCGTGTGCCTGGCCATCATGGCCTCGTACGGACTGGCCGGCCTGTATGGCATCGCGATCGCAGCCACCTCCATGCTGAGCATGGCCGGCATCGTCGTCGCACTGGACGCCTACGGCCCGATCACCGACAACGCCGGCGGCATCGCCGAGATGTCGGAACTGCCCGCCAGCGTGCGGGACATCACCGACCCGCTGGACGCGGTGGGCAACACCACGAAGGCGGTGACCAAGGGCTACGCCATCGGCTCGGCCGGTCTCGCGGCGCTGGTGCTGTTCGCCGACTACACGCACTCGCTCGAAGGGCGGGGCATGAGCGTCAGCTTCGACCTCAGCGACCCGAAGGTGATCGTCGGCCTGTTCATTGGTGGCCTGATCCCCTACCTGTTCGGCGCCATGGCGATGGAAGCCGTGGGCCGCGCCGCCGGCTCGGTGGTGGTGGAAGTGCGCCGCCAGTTCAAGGAGATCAAGGGCATCATGGAAGGCACCGCCAAGCCCGAGTACGGCAAGGCGGTCGACATGCTGACCACGGCGGCGATCAAGGAAATGGTCGTGCCGTCCCTGCTGCCGGTGGTGGTGCCGGTGCTGGTGGGCCTGCTGCTCGGCCCGGCCGCGCTCGGCGGCCTGCTGATGGGCACGATCGTGACCGGCCTGTTCGTTGCGATCTCCATGTGCACCGGCGGCGGTGCCTGGGACAACGCCAAGAAGTACATCGAAGACGGCCACCACGGCGGCAAGGGCAGCGAAGCCCACAAGGCGGCGGTGACCGGTGACACGGTGGGCGACCCCTACAAGGACACCGCCGGCCCGGCCGTCAACCCGCTGATCAAGATCATCAACATCGTCGCGCTGCTGATCGTGCCGCTGCTGCCGGTGGGTGCCGCCAAGGCACCGGCCGAGGCTGCCCACGCTCCGGTAGCGGCCTCTGCACCCGCGGCGGCCGACGCTGGCGCCTCGATCAAGGTCGAGAACGGCGTGGTGAAGTTCTACTTCGCCTCCGGCTCGGCGGCCGTCGCCGACGGTGCGGCCACCGCACTGGCCGAGGTGGTGAAGGGCGTGACCGACGGCAAGAAGGCCGTGGTCAGTGGCTACACCGATGCCAGTGGCGACCCGGCCAAGAACGAGGAACTCGCCAAGCAGCGCGCCTTTGCGGTGCGCGACGCCCTCAAGGCCGCAGGCGTGGCCGAGGACAAGGTCGAGCTGAAGAAGCCCGAGCAGCTGACCGGCAGCGGCGATGCCGCCCAGGCCCGCCGCGTCGAGGTGGCTGTGCAGTGAGGCAGTGAACCTGGCCCAGCCCCGTTGCTGAACATCAACCGCCGGCATGCCGGCGGTTTTTCGTTTGGTCTGCACTCGGCAGCCCATAGCCCATGCCGGCCTGTGGGTCGATGCGCTCAATACGCCCGGCCGAACCACGCAGTTCCACCCTTCAGCACGCGCCCATCTGGCTAGAGTGTCTGGTCAAGAGCACACAGGGCGACTCAGATGCTGACGCGCAACATCGATCAAGAACTCGACCAGGCCCTCACCGCGGGGCCGGCCGGCACCATCACCATCCCGCCCTGCCCGGACCTGCTGACCCGGCTGCAGTCTGTGATGCGCGAGGCCGACCCAGACTGGGACGTGGTCTGTTCGATCGCCAGCAGCGACGTGGCGATGGCGGCCTCCCTGGTCCGCGCCGCCAACAGCCCGGTCTATGCCCGCCGCTCCCCGGTCAGCAGCGTCAATCAGGCCATGTCGCTGCTCGGGCTGAAAGCCACCTCGACGCTGCTGACACAGTTCCTCACCGTCCGCGCGCTGCCGGTCAACCACCCGGCGCTGCAGAACTTCTGGCAGGGCTCCAGCCGGCGCGCGCTGGTGATGGGCTACGTCGCCCACCAACTCTACGGCACGCCGCCGGACCTGGCGCATACCTTCGGCCTGTTCTGCGACGTGGGCATCCCCGTGCTCCTGCAGGGCCTGCGTGGCTATGGGGGCACCCTCGCCGAGGCCCAGGCCCGCCGCGACCGCAGCTTCACCGGCACCGAACAGGCCAACCACCGCACCGACCACACCATCGTCGGCGCCCTGGTGGCCCGTGCCTGGCGCCTGCCCGAGCCGCTCAAGCTGGCCATCAGGCTGCACCATGAGGTGGAGGCGCTGGACGACACGCGGATCGATCCCGGCGTGCGCAACCTGCTGGCAGCGGTGGTCATAGCCGACCACCTCGTCGCCCGACACGAAGGCCAGCCCGACGGCCAGGAATGGCAGCAGCGTGGCGACGCCTGCCTGTCCCACCTGCAGATCCGCGAGGACGAGCTGACGCTCTGGTTGGACGACCTGAACCCGGCGCTCCATCACGTGCGCTGACGCCAACACCCCACACCGATGCGGGGGGCATCGGGTCGCGGATTGTCCCGTTTCGGAGCAGAAACCACCCCGGATTCCTGGCACAACGACCGAAATCGACCGTGGCGTCGGTGCAGGCCCCACTTGATCGCGCGCACGGCACATTGCATCCTCTCCCAGGTTAGGGCCTTGCGCTTACAATGCTGCACTGCAACATCGTTGCTGGCTTCGGCATCCCAGCGTCCGACGCCCACCCCCTGCCCAAGGATCCGTGATGCTTTACCAGCTCTATGAAACCCAGCGCGCGATGCTGAGCCCGTTCGCGGAGTTCGCCAGCGCGTCGTCGAAGCTGTACAGCCACCCGCTGTCGCCCTTTGCCCACGCGGTCGGTTCACAGCGCATGGCCGCCGGCTTCGACCTGCTGCACCGCCTGACCAAGGAATACGAGAAGCCGCCCTTCGGCATCACCGCTGCCACGGTGGGCGGGGTCGAGGTCGCGGTGCAGGAACAGGTGGTGCAGGCGCGCCCCTTCTGCCGCCTGCTGCGCTTCAAGCGCTACACCGACAACGCGCAGGCGCTGGAGAGGATGCGCTCGCAGCCCGCGGTGCTGGTCGTCGCTCCGCTGTCGGGCCACCACGCCACGCTGCTGCGCGACACCGTGCGCACCCTGCTGCAGGACCACAAGGTCTACATCACCGACTGGGTCGACGCCCGCATGGTGCCGATGACCGACGGCGCCTTCCACCTGCATGACTACGTTCACTACGTGCAGGACTTCCTGCGCCTGATCGGCCCGGACGTCAACGTCATCTCGGTGTGCCAGCCCACCGTGCCGGTGCTCGCTGCCGTGTCGCTGATGGCCAGCAATGGCGAGCCCACCCCGAAAGCCATGGTGATGATGGGCGGCCCGATCGACGCCCGCAAGAGCCCGACCGCGGTGAACGACCTGGCGATCAACCGCTCGCACGAGTGGTTCGAGAACAACGTCATCTACCGCGTGCCGCAGAACTTCCCCGGTGCCGGCCGGCGCGTCTACCCCGGCTTCATGCAGTACACCGGCTTCGTCGCGATGAACCCGGACCGCCACGTCAATTCGCAGGGGACTACTTCCTGGACCTGGTGCGCGGTGACGAGGAAAGCGCCGACGCCCACCGCACGTTCTACGACGAGTACAACGCCGTGCTGGACATGCCGGCCGAGTACTACCTGGAGACCATCAAGACGGTGTTCCAGGACTTCGCCCTGGTCTACGGCACCTGGAACGTCAGCGGCCAGCTGGTGCGCCCGCAGGACATCAAGACCACCGCGCTGATGACGGTCGAGGGCGAGCTCGACGACATCGCCGGCATCGGCCAGACCCAGGCCACACAGGGCCTGTGTGCCGGCATCCCGGCCGAGCGCAAGCGCCACTACACGGTGCAGGGCGCGGGCCACTACGGCATCTTCTCGGGCCGCCGCTGGCGCGAGATGGCCTACCCGGAAGTGCGCGACTTCATCGCCAGCCACCAGGGCTGACCCCCGCCGCGTCAGCGGTTGGAACGTCTGCGAGGCCGCCTTCGGGCGGCCTTTGTCGTTTCTGGATGCCACTGCCATCGCAACTTGACAGGCAGCGGCGCCAGCTCGTACGCTTGCCGTTCGATTGGCGAATCCATGTTCGCCTATAGAACAATATTCGCGCTGGCCACCCACAGCGGTCCCACCCCTCTCCCTCCATCGACCCATGATCGACAAGACCGTTGCCAGTGCTGCACAGGCCCTGGCGGATGTTCCGGACGGTGCCACCGTCATGATCGGCGGCTTCGGCACGGCCGGTCTGCCCAATGCCCTGACCGACGCCCTGATCAACACCGGCGCACGCAACCTGGTCATCGTCAACAACAACGCGGGCAATGGCGACACCGGCCTGGCTCGGCTGATCGCCTTGAAGCGGGTGCGCAAGATCATCTGCTCGTTCCCGCGCCAGGCAGACAGCCACCACTTCGACGCGGCCTACCGCGCCGGGGAGATCGAGCTGGAGTTGGTCCCGCAGGGCAACCTGGCCGAGCGCATCCGCGCTGCAGGTGCGGGCATCGGCGGCTTCTTCACCCCGACCGGCTACGGCACCGAACTGGCCCGGGGCAAGGAAGTGCGCGAGATCGGCGGCCGGATGTACGTGCTGGAGCACCCGATCCATGCCGACTTCGCCCTGGTGAAGGCCGAGCGCGGGGACCGCTGGGGCAACCTGACCTACCGCATGACGGCGCGCAACTTCGGGCCAGTGATGGCGATGGCAGCCAGGACCACGGTCGCTACGGTGCACGAGATCGTCCCGGTGGGCATGCTGGATCCGGAGGCGGTGGTGACCCCTGGGCTCTTCGTGCAGCGTGTGGTTCAGGTCGAGCGGGTGGCCACCACGGCCGGCGGCTTCAAGCAGTGAGGGGGGAGATCACGATGGACATTCAAGCCACCCTGGCCCGCGCCAAGCGCTGGAGCCGAGACGAACTGGCCGCACGCGTGGCGGCCGACATCCCCGACGGCGCGGTCGTCAACCTCGGCATCGGCCTGCCCACCGCGGTCGCCAACCACTTTGGTGCCGGCAAGGAGGTGATGCTGCACTCGGAGAACGGCGTCATCGGCATGGGGCCCGCACCCGCCCCCGGACAGGAAGACTTCGACCTCATCAACGCCGGCAAGCAGCCGGTCACCTTGCTGCCCGGCGGCTGCTTCTTCCACCACGCCGACAGCTTCGCCATGATGCGAGGCGGTCACCTGGACGTGTGTGTGCTCGGCGCCTTCCAGGTCGCTGTCAACGGTGATCTGGCCAACTGGCACACCGGGGCACCCGATGCCATCCCGGCCGTCGGCGGTGCCATGGACCTGGCCATCGGCGCCAAGCAAACCTGGGTGATGATGGACTACCTCACCAAGGACGGCCGGGCCAAGCTGGTGGCCGCCTGCAGCTACCCGCTCACCGGCCTGGCCTGCGTCAGCCGCCTGTACACCGACCTGGCCGTCATTGACCTGGCGCAGGGCCAGGCACGGGTGATCGCGCTGGCCGAAGGCCTCTCACCGGCTGACCTCCAGGCCATGACGCCGGGCGTCACCTTCCTGCCGAAGGCCTGAGGCGTGGACACCACGATCGCGTCCATCGGCAACGTCGTCGCTCTGTTCGGTCGATACCCCGAGCAGTTCGAGCGCGTGCGCCAGAACCCCTCGCTCGTGCCAGCGGCGTTCAACGAGGTCCTGCGCAACTACGCCCCCGTGCACGCCTGGGGCCGCCGCGTGACCCGGGACGTCGAGATCGATGGCGTCACCCTCCCGGCAGGCTCGCAGGTGGCGGTCCTCTTCGGCGCGGGCAATCGTGACGAGCGGCACTACGAGAATCCCGACGAATTCGACGTGGGGCGCAACCCGGGGGATCACCTCTCGTTCGGCTACGGTCCGCACGGCTGCGCCGGGCAGGGCCTTGCCCGGCTGGAAGGCCACGCGGTGATCGCGGCCCTGGCCAGGCATGTGCGAACTTTCCGGCTGGGTGAGCAGGTGAGGACGCCCGCCAACATCACGCAGGCCTTCGACCGGCTCATGGTTCGCGATGTGGTGGGAGCCTGACATGAACGTCATGAAACTCGAGGTCGATGCCCTGCGCTGTGAGGGTCATGGCCTGTGCCTGCAGGTCGCGCCGCAGGTTCTGCACCACGACGAGAACGCCGAAGTGGTGATCGACGTGGAGGGGCTGACAACCGGCGAGGCCCTGGCGCAGGCCGAGGCCGCGGTGCGCATCTGCCCGGTGGCCGCTCTGCGCCTGACGCAGGCGCCGTGATCCCCTCGCGGGCGCAAGACCGAGCCGCGTGGGCGCTGGGTCGGCCTGGCGGCCAACGCGCGTGCGCACCGTGAACGCCCCCACGGCGACAATCCCGGCCCATGCAACCGCCCCTGTTCGACGCCCCGCTCCCACCCGGAACCCCGCAACCCCTCTTGCCCTTGCCCGAGACGGAAGCGGTGCTGCAGGCACTGGCCGTTGGCGGCGGCGCGCGCACGCGCACCTGGCTGCTGAGCTACCTGCCGGCGCTGGGCGAGCCCAACACCCAGGGCAAGCGCTACGGCGGCCCCGACGTGGCCACGGCACTGAGCGAACTCGCCCGCCAGGGCCACGTCAGCGAAGACCCGCTGCGGCGAGCCACCTGGGCCCTGGCACCGGCGCTGATGCCCGCCGTGCTGGCCCGCGCCATTGCCCGCCACCCGGGCGCCGCCCTGGCCGAGGCGCTGGCCCGCTGCGACGGCTACGGCCACCCGGTCGCCCCGGACGGGCGCTGGTCCTTCCACAGCGAGATGGACGCGGTGGCCCTGGTGCGCCTGCTGGCCTGCACCGGCACGCCGCTGGCGGACCTGCAACGCTACGAGCCCCACTGCGGCTGGGGCTTCGAGTGGGCCGAGGTGCTCTGGCAGGCGCTGCAGTTCGACCTCGACGAGGCCCTCTTCGCCCGCCTGCACCCCAGCGTGCAGGTGCACCTGCTCTGCGAGGGCCTGGAGCGCCGCAGCAGCCAATGGCGCCGCAACGGCACGCTGCCGCTGGTGGCGTTGGCCGAGGGCTGCTTCGCCGCGGCGCCCACCCGCCCCGACCTGGCCGAGGCCATCGACGCCAGCGAACTGCGCTGGTACTGGGCCGTCTGGCTGGTCCTGGCTGGGCGCGGCGACGAGGCCGAGCCTGTGATTGCCCCGCTCACCCAGCCCGGCGCCGGGCGCAGCGAGGCGGAGGCGGCCCACTGGGACAGCCTGGCCAACGCGCTGGAGGCCTTCCGGCTCAGCCGCCTCGGCCAGTGGCCCGCCAGCGTGGCGTTGTATGAGCAGGCGCTGGCCGAGCGCCGTGCCCTCACCGGCCAGAAGAAGGGCCTGCTGCCGCTGCTCTTGGCCACGCCCTACGTGCAGGCGCTGATGGCTCAGGGCGACCCCGCCGGACTGCGCAGCGCGCTGAAGTTCTGCCTCGCCGAGAGCGGCAAGCGCCAGCCCAGCACCGACAGCCCCTGGGGCCTGATGGCGCTGGCGCTGCAGATGCGCCTGGGCGAGGCTCGGCGCGACCTGCAGCGCTTTGCCCCCGTCAGCCGCGCGCCCTACCTCGACCAGACCGACTACTGGCGCTGGCTGATGCGCGCCTGGCTGAGCGAGGCCGGCACCGCCAGGCCGGGCACGACCAGCGTCCCGGCCGCCTGGCAGGCACTGCACGGCAGCTGTGTCGAGGCCGGCCTGGCCGACCTGGCCAGCCAGCTCGACGCTGCGCTCGCCGTGGCCGAGGGCCGCGCGGCGCCCGACACCTTCTTTGCCGCGCCCCGGGCGGACGGCTGGCGCGACACCCTGGCCGCGCTCGCCGCCGTCGCAGCGCCGGAGGCCGCCGCCGCCAGCAGCGCCCAGGTCAGCGTGCAGGCCACCCGGCTGACCTGGGTGCTGGACGTCAATGACTTTGGCGCGCTGCGCACAATCACCGTCTGGGAGCAGAAGCAGGGCTCGCGCGGCTGGGGCAAGCCGCGCGACGTGCCGCTGAGCCGGCTCGCCAAGGCCGACGGCCTGCCGGCGCACGACGCCGCGGTGGCGCGCTGCATCCGCCAGCACAGCAGCGACCGCAGCTGGCAGCTTGACCTGGCCGCCGCCGCCGTCGCCCTGCTCGGCCATCCGGGCATCGAGTTTGCCGACACCCCCGGCGTGCCGGTGACGCTGACCGAGGGCGCGCCGACGCTGGAGGTGGCCGACCTGGGCGAGCAGCTGCGCCTGCGCCTGCAGCCCCCGCCGCGCTGGGCCGACCCGCTGGCCTCGGCCGCCGAGCCGCGCCGCTGGCCCGGCAGCAGCGCCGCCGACCAGAAGGAGCAGGAGGCGCTGGCCGACCTCACCGTCGTGCGCGACGCGCCGCAGCACGCCCGGCTGCTGCGCCTGAACCCGGCGCAGAAGCGCGCTGCCCAGCTCATCGGCGCCGGGCTGAGCCTGCCAAAAGCGGCGGCCGAGCAGCTGGAGCCGGTGCTGCGCAGCCTGGGCGCGCACTTCCAGGTCCACGCCGACGAGCTGAAGGCCAGCCGCGAGGTGGCCGCCGATGCGCGCCTGCGCGCCGAACTCAGCCCGCAGGGCGACGGCGTGCACCTGCGCCTGGTGGTCGCCCCGGTCGGCGCCGAGGGCCCGCGCCTGACGCCCGGCCAGGGCCGCACGCACCTGATCGCCCGCGTGGGCGGCGAGATCGTCGGCGCCCAGCGCGACCTGGCGGCCGAGCGCGAGCACCTGGAGGCCGTGCTGGACGCCTGCCCGATGCTGGCCGAGCCGCCCGAGAACGCCCCCGCGGCCTGGGACATCGAGACCCCCGATGCCACGCTGGCGCTGCTGGAGCGGCTGCACACGCTCAACGCGGTGGCGGCGCTGGACTGGCCGCAGGGCAAACCCATCAGCGTCGATTTGGCCGGACTGGGCGCGCTGCAGGTCCGCGTCGAATCCGGCCACGAGTGGCTGGCGCTGGCCGGCGGCGTGACCGTCAACGAGCAGCTGGTGGCCCACCTGGGCCGCCTGCTCGACTGGGCCGCGACGCAGAAGAGCCGCTTCATGCCGCTGGGCGAGGGTCGCTACCTGGCGCTGACCGAGGAGCTCAAGGCCCGGCTGGACGAGCTGGCCACGGTGGCCGAGCGCGAGCGCAGCGATGGCGAGGGCGCCCGCGTCACGCCACTGGCCGCCGCCTGGCTGGAGCGGGCGCTGGCCGGCGCCGACGTGGCGGCGGACGACGCCTTCCGTGCGCGCATCGAGCGCCTGGCCGCCGCGCAGGCCGACCGCTACCACCTGCCCGGCACCCTGCAGGCCAGCCTGCGGCCCTACCAGGAAGAGGGCTACGAGTGGGCCATGCGGCTGGCCGAGTCGGGCTTTGGCGCCTGCCTGGCCGACGACATGGGCCTGGGCAAGACGCTGCAGGCACTGGCCGTGTTGCTGGCGCGTGCGGCGGGTGGGCCGGCGCTGGTGATCGCGCCCACCTCGCTGATCGGCAACTGGCAGGCCGAGGCGCGCCGCTTTGCCCCCAGCCTGCGCGTGCAGGTCTACGCCGAGGGCGACGAAACTGGCGACCGCGACGCGCTGATCACCCAGGCCGGCCCGGGCGATGTGCTGCTGGTGTCCTACCAGCTGCAGCTGTTCAACGCCGCGGCCTTTGCCGCACGCGGCTGGCACACCCTGGTGCTCGACGAGGCACAGGCGATCAAGAACGCCGCCGCCAAGCGCAGCCAGGCCGCCTTCGAGCTGAACGCAGACTTCCGCCTGGCGCTGTCGGGCACGCCGATCGAGAACCGGCTCGCCGAGCTCTGGTCGATCATGCGGGTCTGCAACCCCGGCCTGCTGGGCAGCCTGCCTCGCTTCAACCTGCGCTTCGCGGTGCCCATCGAGCGCGACCGCCACCGCGGCGCCCAGCGCACCCTGCGCCGGCTGATCGGCCCCTTCATCCTGCGCCGCACCAAGGCCGAGGTGCTCGACGACCTGCCGCCACGCACCGAGCTGACCCTGCTGGTGCAGGGCGACGCCACCGAGCAGGCGCACTACGAGGCGCTGCGCCGCCAGGCGCTGATCGAGGCCAGGGAGGCGCTGTCCGGCGGCAACCCCGGCCGGGCGCACCTGAACATCCTCGCCCAGCTCACCCGGCTGCGCCGCGCCGCCTGCGACCCCCGGCTGGTCACGCCCGACCTCGCGCAGCCCGGCGCCAAGGTGCAGGCCTTCGGCGAGCTGGCCACCGAGCTGGTGGCCAACGGCCACAAGGCCCTGGTGTTCAGCCAGTTCGTCGACTTCCTGGCGCTGCTCAAGGCGCCGCTGGAGACCGCCGGCATCCGCTACCAGTACCTGGACGGCAGCACCCCGGCGGCCGAGCGCACCGCCCGCGTGGCGGCCTTCCAGGCCGGCGAGGGCGAACTCTTCCTGATCAGCCTGAAGGCTGGCGGCTTTGGCCTGAACCTGACGGTGGCCGACTACGTCGTGATCGCCGACCCCTGGTGGAACCCCGCCGCCGAGGACCAGGCCAGCGGCCGCGCCCACCGCATCGGCCAGCAGCGCCCCGTCACGGTCTACCGGCTGGTGCACCAGGGCACGCTGGAGGAAAAGATCGTCGAGCTGCACGCCGACAAGCGCGAGCTGGCCGACTCCGTGCTCGAAGGCCAGGACCGCGGCAGCGCCCTGCCGGCCGACGCGCTGCTGGCGCTGCTGCAGGGCGAGGGCTGAGAACCTGAGGCTTGGCAAGCCTGATCTGAAAAAAGTGGGCGACGTTCCCACTTGCGCTTCGCATAACGACAAGGAGCTGCGCTGCACGTCAACTGACCCGATCCGCAACAAGGTGTAATCCAACGCACTGAACAACGTTGGCAACACTGGGCGACGCGCTACGCCAACGCGCTGCGACCGCCCGGGACCGCACACCCCATGCAACCCCGCTCCGCCACGATCCAGCCACCCGCCCTCACCACCGAGGCCCGTGGAGACCTGGGCGACGTGATTCAGGCCGTGCTGCGCCACACCCGCTTCAACCTGCGCCAGCTGCAGCCCGGCTGGCTGGAGGCCTGTGCCGCCCAGCACGCCGCGCGGCTCGGCTGCCGGGACCTCGCCGAGCACGTGGCCGCCCTGCAGCGCCAGCGCAGCTGCGCCGAAGAGCTGCTGGCCATGGCCCTGCAGCCGCCCCCGGCCACGGAGGAGCCCGACCTGGGGGACCTGCGGGCCGGCACCCGCGCCCTGCTCGACAGCGTGGCGCGCACGCGCAGCGCCGAGGGCCCGCTCGACGTCTGGGTGCTGGTACCTGAGGGCTCGGCCCTGCTCACCCACCTGCGCGAGCACCTCGCCCTGGCCGGTCCGGCGATGCCGGCACTGCGGCTGCACGGGCCGGCGGCCCTGTGCGCCCTGCACGGCAGCACGCCCAACCAGGCCGCAGCGGCCCGCCCCGAGGCCCCGCTGGGCGACGTGCGCCAGACCCTGAACTGGCTGGCCCACCACCTGCCCGACGAGGGGCCGGACAACACCCGGCCCGTGGCCGACCTGATCCTCGCCACCGACCTGTTCACCTGCTGGCGCCCCGACCTGCAGCGGCAGTGGCTCGGCCGGCTGGCCGGCGCGCTGCGCAGCGGCGGCCTGCTGCTGCTCGGCCGCCCCAAGGCCCTGTGGCGGGCCCCCCGCGGCCTGCGGGCGGTGCACGTGGATGGCCTGCACTGGCTGCAGCGCAGCCGTGCCGCCGGGGAAGCGCCCGGCGTCACCCGCCGCGCAGGCACGCCGGGCCACGAAGCGTCGCGCCCCCTGCCACCAGCGCTGCCCGTACCGGCGGGAGCCCTGGCATCGGCGGGAACGGTGGCAACGTCGGTCCCCACTTCACTGCCCGCGCCTCCTGGATCGTTTGTACCGCCTGCACCGCCGGCCGAACCAACGCATGCTCTGGCGCCCGCCATCGCAGCCATCGCAGCCACCGCGGCCGCCGTCACCCCGGTGACCGCCGCGGCACCCGCGGTGCCAACGCCGGCCCTTGCCGACATCGGTACGCTGACGGTCTCGCCAACCACCCGGCGGCTGAGCCTGAACGCGGCGATGCGCCACCTGCTCGCCTGGCCCGCCGCGGCTGCGGCGCCTGACTGGAACGACCTGCTCGGCCGCTTTGCCGCTGCTGACCGCGCCGCGCTGGAGCAGGCCCTGCTCGCCCGGCCGGCCGCCAACGCCACGGCCTGGGCGCTCACCCTGACGCCAAACGGGGATTTCGCCCGCCCCCTGCACCTGCGCGGCGAGCCCGCGCTCGACCCCGCCGGCCAACCGCAGTGGCACTGCCTCGCCTTGGCCTTGCCCACGCCGGCACCGGCCGAGGACCCGGGCACCACGCTGACCACCCCCGCCGCCGCACCAGCGGTGGAAGCCGGCCCGCAGCGCCTGAGCGTGGTGACCCGCCTGGCGGGCGCCGCGGCACGCCAGGAATTGGAGCTGCTCTACCAGCCCCAGCTGGACGTGGCCGGCGGCAGCGTGCGTGCAGTCGAAGCCCTGCTGCGCTGGCACCACCCACAGCTCGGGCAGGTCGAGCCGCGCGCCTTCGTCCCCTGGGCGGAGGAATGCGGCCTGATCGTTGAACTCGGCCGCTGGGTGCTGCAACAGGCCTGTCGCCAGGCGCGCCGCTGGCGGGACCTGGGCGTGCTGCAGGTGCCGATCGCGGTGAACGTCTCGGCCGTGCAACTGCAGGCACCGGACTTCGTCGCCCAGGTCGAGCAGGCCCTCGCCGCGGCCGGCGTGCCCGCTCAGGCGCTGGAGCTGGAACTCACCGAGACCACGCTGCTGCAGGAATCCGAGGCCGTGCGCCAGAACCTCGCTGCCTGCCGCCGCCTGGGCGTGCACATCGCGCTGGACGACTTCGGCACCGGCCAGGCCAACCTCGCCCGCCTGCACCGCCTGCCGCTGGACAAGCTCAAGCTCGACCCCAGCTTCATCCGCAACCTGTGCATCGACCGCGGGGCCCAGGCCATCGTGCGCTCGATGATCGGGCTGGGCCACCAGCTCGGCCTGGCCGTGGTGGCCGAGGGTGTCGAACAGGCCCAGCAGCTGGTGCTGCTCGACGAGGCGCGCTGCGACGCCTACCAGGGCCACCACGCGACCCCCGCGGTGACCGCCGATGCGCTGACCCACCAGGTGCAGCAGGCCCGCGCCTGACGGCGCCGGCCGGGGCGATCGCGAGCAACAGGCGGCGGCGGGCCGCCCGTGCCCCGACAATCGGGCCATGCTCGCCTACCGCCACGCCTTCCACGCCGGCAACCACGCCGATGTCCTCAAGCACCTCGTCCTCACCCAGGTGCTGCGCTACATGGCGCTCAAGGACAAGCCCTTCACCCTGGTGGACACCCACGCGGGTGCCGGCGCCTTCAGCCTGGACAGCAAGGAAGCGCGCAAGAACGCCGAGTACGTCGATGGCATCGGCCGGCTCTGGGGCCGCCGTGACCTGCCGCCGGCGCTGAGCGACTACGTCGCGCAGGTGCGCCGATTCAACGAGGGCAACGGGGGCGGCAGCAAGCTGCAGGCCTACCCGGGCTCGCCCGTGTTGGCGATGCAGCTGCTGCGCGCCGACGACCGCCTGCGCCTGTACGAGCTGCACAGCAGCGATGTGCCGCTGCTGGCCGAGCTGGTGGCCGGCCGGCGCGAGACCGGCGTGATGCAGATCGACGGCTTCACCGCACTGCGCGCCGAGCTGCCGCCGCCCTCGCGCCGCGCCGTGGTGCTGATCGACCCCAGCTACGAGCTCAAGACCGACTACGGCCAGGTGCTCGCCGCCGTGCGCGAGGGGCTCAAGCGCTTCCCCGAGGCGGTCATCATGGTCTGGTACCCGCAGCTGCAGCGCCTGGAGCCGCGCGACCTGGTCGACCGCCTGAAGGCCACCGCGCTGAGCCAGGGCAAGAAGGGCTGGCTGCACGTGCGCCTGAGCGTGGCACCGCCCGACGCCAGCGGCTTCGGCCTGATGGGCAGCGGCATGCTGGTCATCAACCCGCCGCACGTGCTGCACGGCATGCTGAAGCAGGAGCTGCCGGTGCTGGTGGAGGCCCTGGGCCGCCACGAGGGCGCCACCTTCCTACTGGAAAAGCACGGCGGCTGAGAACCTGAGCGCCAGCGACACCCCGCAGGAGCCCCGATGGACGATGCCGCCCTGCGCCGCCAGCTCGCCCGGCTGGGGGCGCTGCATGGCAACACCCCCGACGCGCTGCGCCTGGACGAGCTGGAGGCGCTGCGCAGCGCCGTGGAGGCCGCCCGCTCGCCCCTGCTGCACGCCGAGTTCGTGCTGCTGCGCGCCCGCCTGCACGAGACCCGCCGGCCGGTGGCCGAGATGGCGGCCGACCTCGAACTGGCGCTGCTGACCTTCGCCGCCAACCAGCGCGAGCGCCAGCAGCTGCAGTGCCAGGCCCAGCTGGCCTACTGGTACAACCTGATGGGCCACGAAATCAGCGCGCTGGCCGTGGCCCACCGGGCCATGCGCCACCCCGGCCTGCCGCCCGAGGACCGGCTGGCACTCTTCACCCCGGTGGCCATGGCCTACGCCCACCAGCTGCGCCTGGGCGACGCCTGGCGGGCCTGGGAGCGCGACTTCCGCGCCGAGCACGCCCGCTGCAGCGACGCCCGGCTGCTGCGCGAGGTGCACGGCACGCTCGCCTCGCTGCACTTCTTCGAGGCGCTGCAGGCACGGCGCGTGGCCACGGTCTACACACTGGATCTGGCCGACGGCCCCCCCGATGCCGAGCGCTTCGCCACCCAGCTCGCCGAGGTGGAGCGGCAGGTCCACGCCAGCCGCCACGCCGGCAGCGCCCTGCCTGACGGGCAGCGCCTGGACGACCTGCTCGGCATGGTGGCGGCACTGCGCGGCGACTCGGCCCGGATGCAGGTCCACCTCGCCACCCTCTGCGGACCACCCGATCCGGCCAGCCCCACCCACGGCCAGCTCAGCCGCCTGTACAACCTGGGCTGGAGCTGGCGCGTGCTGGGCCGCCCTGACCAAGCCCTGCCCTGCCTGCTGGCGGTGCGCAGCCACCTCGACACGGTCGGCATGAGCAAGCTCGTGAGCCGCCTGCCCTACGACCTCGCCTGCACCCATGAGGCCCTGGGCGACCCGGGGGCCGCGCTGCACGAGCTGCGCCACTTCCTGCGCCTGCGCAGCGAGATGGCCGCGGCCGACTCCGCCACCCTGGGCCGGCTGCAGGACCTGGCCGCGCAGCTGGACTCGCCGACAGGCGGTTTCACGCCGCCGAGGCAGCTCCAGATCGGCAGCGCCCGCGTCGACCCCGTGACCCTGCACCAGAGCGAGCCCCCCTACCTCGCCCGCCTGGACCGCCTGCTGCACGAGCGCGCCGGCGAGCGCCGCCGCCCCGCCGAGCTGGCCAGCGAACTGGGCGTCAGCCTGCGCACCCTCCAGGCCGCCCTGCAGCGCTACCGCGGCAGCACCCTGGTCGCCATGCAACGCCGCATCGCGCTGCATCGCGCCAGCGAGCAACTGCGGCTGACCGAACTGCCGATCCGCGACATCGCCGCCACGGCCGGCTTCCCCGACGCAGCGTCGTTCAGCCACGCGTTCAAGCGCGAGTTCGGGGTATCGCCGAGCATGCACCGGCGGCGCGGTTTGGCGGGATCGGCCGCTCCTGCGGCTGGTGAACTCGCTGACGCATCAGACTGAGCGGCAACACCACCCGCCAACAACCCCCAGCCCCCTCAGCCCCTCAGCCCCTCTCACCCCTTCACCCCTTCAACCCCTGCGCCGCCCGCGCCAGGCGGGTGATGCGGTCCCAGTCCCCATCGCGCACGGCATCGGCCGGCGTGAGCCAGGAGCCGCCGCAGACCTTGACGTTGGGGAGCGCCAGGAATTGCGGGGCGGTTTCTGCGGTGATGCCGCCGGTGGGGCAGAAGGCGACGTCGTGGAAGGGGCTGGCGAAGGCCTTCAGGAGGTTGAGGCCGCCCACCGCGGTGGCGGGGAAGAGCTTGAGGAAGCGGTAGCCATCGGCGTTGGCGGTCATCACCTCGCTGGCGGTGGCCACGCCGGGCAGCAGCGGCAGGCCGATGTCCGTGCAGGCGCGGCCCACCACCGTCGTGTAGCCGGGGCTGACGGCAAAGCGGCAGCCAGCAGCGAGGGCGGCGCGGGCGTCGGCGATGGAGCGCACGGTGCCTGCACCGACGATGGCCTCGGGCACCTCGGCGATCATGGCGCGGATGCAGTCCAGCGCCACCGGGGTGCGCAGCGTCACCTCCAGCACCTTGACGCCACCGGCGACCAGCGCGCGGGCCAGGGGCACGGCGTCCTCGACACGGTCAATGACGATGACGGGGATGACGGGGCCGTAGGCGGCCAGGTCGAGCGTGTTCATGGGCAGGGTCATGGTGTGGGCTCCTGAAGATCGGGTAAGGGTCGGAGGGCCGGACTGGGGCGCAAGGGGCTCGGGACTCACCCCCGGGGCATCACAGCCGGCGGGTCATGGCCAGCGGGGCATGCGGCCAGCAGGTCACAGCCACGTGATGGCGCCTTCCTCGGCGCTGCGCACGTTGCGGCGCAGGCCGCCGAAGAGCTCGCGGCCCAGGCCGTGGGCGGCGTCGTCGGCCAGGTCGGCGGGGCGCTCCTCGATGACGCGGGCAGTCCAGTCCTCGGGCGGCACCAGGGCGTCGAGCGTGCCGGCCACGGCGTCGACGCGCAGCAGGTCGCCGCTGCGCACCTTGCCGAGCGGGCCGCCACCGAGCACCTCGGGGCTGACGTGGATGGCGGCGGGCACCTTGCCGGACGCGCCGCTCATGCGCCCATCGGTGACCAGCGCGACGCGGAAGCCCTTGTCCTGCAGCACCGCCAGCGGCGGGGTGAGCTTGTGCAGCTCGGGCATGCCGTTGGCGCGCGGGCCCTGGAAGCGCACGACGGCGACGAAGTCGCGCTCCAGCTCGCCGCGCTTGAAGGCCTGCTGCAGCGCCTCCTGGCTGTCGAAGACGATGGCCGGCGCCTCGATGACGTGGCGGTCCTCGGGCACCGCGCTGACCTTCATGACGCCCCGGCCCAGGTTGCCCGCCAGCAGCTTGAGGCCACCGGAGGTGCCGAACGGGGCGGCGGCGGTGCGCACGATGGCGTCGTCGATCGGCGTGGCGGGCAGGTCGTGCCAGGCCAGCGCGCCGCCGGTGGTCTCATCCGCCGGGGCAGGCACGCGGCCGTAGGCGGCCATGCCCCCCTCGGCAACGGTCAGCACGTCGCCGTGCAGGCAGCCGGCGTCGAGCAGCTCGCGCAGCACAAAGCCCGGGCCACCCGCGGCCTGGAACTGGTTCACGTCGGCCTTCCCATTCGGGTAGACGCGCGCCAGCAGCGGTGTGGCAGCCGACAGCTCGGAGAAGTCGGTCCAGTCGATCAGGATGCCGGCCGAGCGCGCCACCGCGACCCAGTGGATCAGGTGGTTGGTGGAGCCGCCGGTGGCCAGCAGCGCGACCATGGCGTTGACGATGCAGCGCTCGTCGACCAGCTCGCCGATGGGCGTGTAGCGATCGCCGCCGCGGCGGATGGCCAGCACCTGGCGCACCGCCTCGCGGGTGAGCTGCTCGCGCAGGCCGGCATGCGGGTGGATGAAGGCGGCGCCGGGCACGTGCAGGCTTATGGCCTCCAGCAGCATCTGGTTGGAGTTGGCGGTGCCGTAGAAGGTGCAGGTGCCGGCACCGTGGTAGGCGGCGGACTCGGCCGCCAGCAGCTGCTCGCGCCCGACCAGCCCCTGCGCAAACTGCTCGCGCACCTTGGACTTGTCGCTGTTGGACAGGCCGGTGCTCATGGGCCCGGCGGGCACGAAGACGCAGGGCAGGTGGCCGAAGTGCAGCGCGCCGATCAGCAGGCCTGGCACGATCTTGTCGCACACGCCCAGCAGCAGCGCGGCGTCGAACACATCGTGGGTCAGCCCCACCGCGGTGGCCATGGCGATCGTGTCGCGCGAGAACAGGCTCAGCTCCATGCCGGGCAGGCCCTGGGTGACGCCATCGCACATCGCCGGCACACCGCCGGCCACCTGCACCGTGGCGCCGTGGCGATGCGCCTCGTCGCGGATCAGCGCCGGGTAGCCCTCGTAGGGCTGGTGGGCCGAGAGCATGTCGTTGTAGGCGGTGACGATGCCGATGTTCGGCGCCTTTTCGGCCACGACGCGGAACTTGTCCGTCCCCGGGAGCGCTGCGAAGGCGTGTGCCACGTTGGCGCAGCCCATGCGGTCGGCCCCGCGCGGGCGTGCCGCGGTGGCACGCAGGCGCCGCAGGTAGTCCTGCCGCAGCGGCGCGCTGCGCTCACGGATGCGCTGGGTGATCTCGGCGATCTGGGTCTTCATGGCGGCGGCCTGGCAATGAAACTAGATCCTAGATTTAATCGTAACCTGGTTACAGCGTCAAAACAAAGGCCGCGGCCCACCCTGCTTGCGCGAGGGTGGGCCGCGGCAGGCAGGGCCGTTCAGCCCTGCACAGAGAAGGTCAGTCGGTCAGGGCGCGTCGCTCAAGGGGCGTCGATCACGCGGATCTCGACCCGGCGGGCTTCCTGGTCGCTGCCGCCACCGGCGGTGACTTCGGGCTTGCGCAGCAGCACCTGCGCCAGGGGCACGCCCTTGGCGACCAGCGCGGCACGCACGGCCTTGGCGCGCTCCTTGGCGAGTTCGGCATTGTGAGCCGGATCGCCGGTGGTGTCGTGGTAGCCCGACAGCAGCACCTTCTTGCTCGTGCTGCCCGCCAGCGCCTCGACCACCTTGGCCAGCGCCGCATCGGCAGCGGCATCGACCGCCGCCTGGCCGGAGCCGAAGAACACGGTCGACAGCGCCGCACCGGTCGGTGTGAGATCGACCAGTTGGTCGGCGCCTGCGGCCACATCGGCCGAGGCCGCCGGGCTGGCCGCCACGGCTGCCGAGGCTGCCGGTGTGGCTGCCGAGGCGGACTGTGCCACCAGCGGCGCCGCGGCCGACTTGAAGGAATGGCGCACCGCCATGCTCAGGGCCACGACGACCGCCAGGGCCACCGCACCGAAAGCCACCACCAGACCGGCCTTGCTGCCTTGGTCCTCGTCCTGACTGCTCATCCAACACACTCCGAAACGTGAAAAGATGCTCGAAGTGTACGCAACTTACCTGACAGTGAATCTGACGCGGCAGGAACTGGCTCGTTGGCTCTCTGTCTCGCTGGCTCGGCCCTGCAGGCCGCGCTGCCGGCGCTCAGGCGGAACGGCCGAGGGACGGCGCTTCTTCCAGCTCGGCGCCCGCGTGCAGGCGCCGCGCGCGTTCGAGATCACCGTCGGTGTCCACGTCGACCAGCACGCCCGGGTCATCCAGGTCGAGGGCCTGCGACGGGTAGCGCGCCAGCAGCCGACGCGCGCCCTCGTCCCCCTGCAGCTTGATCAGCTCGGTGTAGAGCTCGACGGAAAAGCCCACCGGGTGGCCACGCCGCCCCCGGAACTGCGGGTAGACCACCGGGTACTGGCTCAGCGCACGGGCCACTGCCTTCAGGGTCTCGGGCCGCACCAGCGGCATGTCGCCCGGCAGGATCAGCCAGCCCGGCGCATTGGCACGGGCGTGCACCCCGCAGGCAATGGTGTAGCCCATGCCGAGCGGCTCGCGCGACGCCGAGCCCACCGGCGGCAGCAGGACGATGTCGCGCGCGGCCACCACCGCGCGGGCGATCGGCACCAGCTCGGCGGTGGTCACCACCACCAGCGGCAGGCCGCTGGCAATCACGTTCTCCAGCGTGCGGGCGAGCACAGGCGCATCGCCGAGCGACTGCCCCAGCTTGTGCCCGACCCCCTGGAAGCGCGATCCACGCCCCGCCGCCGGGACCACCACCACCGGGCCGCTGGCCTTCAAGGCGCTCACCGCGATTCCCTCGAGGGCCAGGCGCAAACCGGGTGACCCGGGCGGCCCGGCAAGTCGGCTTCCTGCCCTCCGGCATGCCCCAGGCCGAGTCGGCACGACCGCGCCGGCACCGCCGCAACGGACCGGATCAGGAGCTGCCAGGCAGGAAGGTTCATGGGACTCGGGTCGATGTTGTTGTTGCTGCACCGCAGCAACCGTTCGCCATGTTCGGACAGCAGGCTGGCGTGGCGCTGACCGGCCAGCCCCTCGCTACGCCCTGGTCGGTGCCATCTGCACAACCCCGATCGGATCGCACATCGCTGCCCACCGGAACTGGTGCCTTCACTTAGGGGTGTTCACCGGGTGGAAGCGAGTGTTGCGCGCCTTCCTATACTGGAGTCATGACGAATCTCTCCCAACTGCGCAAGAGCTACGAGGCCGGGGAACTCGACGAGGTCCGGGCCGCCAACGAACCGCTGCGCCAGTTCGACGCCTGGATGCAGGAGGCGCTGCGCGCGGGCGTCCCCGAGCCGAACGCGATGACGCTGGCCACCGTGGGTGCGGACGGCCGCCCGTCGACCCGGGTGGTGCTGATCAAGGGCTTCGACGAGCGCGGCATCGTCTGGTACACCAACTACGCCAGCCGCAAGGGCCACGAGCTGGCCGTCAACCCGCATGCAGCGCTGCAGTTCCACTGGGTGGAGATGGAACGGGTGGTGCGCATCGAGGGGCGGGTGGAGCGTACCGACGCGGCCGAGTCCGACGCCTACTACGCCAGCCGGCCGCTGGATTCGCGCCTGGGCGCCTGGGCCTCGCCGCAGAGCGAAGTGATCAGCTCACGCGCCGTGCTGGTGGCCAACGCCGCCCGGGCCGCGGCCGAGCACGGCCTGCACCCGCCGCGCCCGCCGCACTGGGGCGGCTTCCGCCTGGAGCCGGACCGCTGGGAGTTCTGGCAGGGTCGCAAGTCGCGCCTGCATGACCGCCTGAGCTACCGCCGGGTTGACGGGCACTGGCAGCGCGAGCGCCTCGCACCCTGACGCAGGGCGATTGGTGGCCATCGAACTGGCGGCGCTGAAGCCGCTCGTCGGCGCGCTGCTGCTGCCCCCGGGCGGCTGGCTCGTCCCGCTGGCGGCGGCTTGGCTGCTGCGTCGGCGGCGCGCGGCCGCACCGCTGGCCACGCTGGCGCTGGCCGGGCTGTGGCTGTCGATGTGCAGCGGCACGGCGCGCTGGTTGCAGGACGCCCTGTTGCAGCCGCCCCCGGCGCTCACGTCGACGCAGCGCCAGGCCCTGGCCGCCTCCGCCGGCCAGCAGCCCACGGCCATCGTGGTGCTGGGGTCCGGCCGCGAGACGCTGGCGCCGGAGTACGGCCGCAGCATGCTGTCGCCGGTCGGCCTGCAGCGCCTGGTCTACGCGCTGTGGCTGGCACGCCAGACCGGCCTGCCGCTGGCCTATGCGGGCGGCGTGGGCTGGGGCGAGGACGGCACGGCCTCCGAAGCCGAAACGGCCGCGTCGATCGCCCGCGAACAGCCGGGCCAGCCGCCGCTGCGCTGGCTCGACACCCGCTCGCGCGACACCCGCGAGAACGCCGAGAACATCGTCCCGCTGCTGCGGGCCGATGGCGTGCGGCGCATCGTGCTGGTCACCAGTGCCTCGCACATGCCGCGTGCCCTGCGCTGGTTCAAGGCCGCAGTGGCGGGTGGCTCATCCAAGGGATCCATCGAGCCCATCGAGCTGGTGCCGGCGCCCACCGGCTACATCGGCGATGACGATGCCGGCCCCCTGGCCTGGCTGCCCTCCGGGCGGGGCGCCCTGGCGGTGCATACAGCCTGGCATGAATGGGTCGGGCTCTGGCTGACCCCGGCGCTCTAGCCCACGGGCCGCCGCCCACCGGCACAGTCGGCCCCAGAACAAGCAGGCCCCAGAAAGCAGAAACCCGCCCGGAACTGAAGTTCACGGGCGGGGGTGGCCCCTGATCGGTGGCCATTCGGGCTGGCGGAGGATTCAGGTCCGGCAACCCTTCCCCGCAGCGACTGCAGGGAGTTGAGTGCCTGTATCAACACAGGCAACGTTAGCTTAGGCCGGCTCGACCGGCTCCGCAAGGGGGGGTGCAGCTATGGCCTCGCGCGGGCTCATTCAAGCGTTTGCCTTGACGGCGCCGGGCGGCGCTGTTCCACCTGCGCCGACAGCCCAGCGGCCCGTCAGCCGGGTGTTGGCGGCGTGCCGGATGTCACAGACGGTGCCGTCACACGAGTCCAGAGCGCCTCCATGCGCTCGCTGACCTCGCGGTCCATCGTGATCGTGCGCCCCCACTCGCGGCTGGTCTCGCCCGGCCACTTGTTGGTCGCATCCAGCCCCATCTTGCCGCCCAGGCCGGACACCGGCGAGGCGAAGTCGAGGTAGTCGATCGGCGTGTGCTCGACCAGGGTGGTGTCACGCGCCGGGTCCATGCGGGTGGTGACGGCCCAGATCACCTCCTGCCAGCTGCGGATGTCGACATCCTCGTCCACCACGACGATGAACTTGGTGTACATGAACTGGCGCAGGAAGCTCCACAGGCCGAACATCAGGCGCTTGGCATGGCCGGGATAGGCCTTCTTCATGCTGATCACCGCCATGCGGTAGCTACAGCCCTCGGGCGGCAGATAGAAGTCGACGATCTCCGGAAACTGCTTGCGCAGGATCGGCACGAAGACCTCGTTGAGCGCCACGCCCAGCACCGCCGGCTCGTCGGGCGGCTTGCCGGTGTAGGTGGAGTGGTAGATCGGGTCGCGCCGGTGCGTGAGGCGCGCGATCTCGAACACCGGGAACCAGTCCTGCTCGTTGTAGTAGCCGGTGTGGTCACCGTAGGGGCCTTCCAGTGCGTGCAGGTAGCCGCCCTTCTCCTTCAGCGGCACGCCGTGCTCGCTGCGCCCCTCCCAGCCGGGGGGGGCGGTCGGGATGTGTCCTTCCAGCACGAACTCGGCGCTGGCCGGCACCTAAAGCGGACGGCCTTCGCCCACGCCGCTGTCGGCCAACTCGGTACGCCCACCGCGCAGCAGGCCGGCGAACTGGTATTCCGACAGGCTGTCAGGCACCGGCGTGACCGCGCCCAGGATCGTCGCGGGGTCGGCCCCCAGCGCCACCGCGATCGGGAAGGGCTGGCCCGGGTTGGCGAGGGCGAACTCGCGGAAGTCCAGCGCCCCGCCGCGGTGCGCCAGCCAGCGCATGATGGTCTGGCGCGGCCCGATGACCTGCTGGCGGTAGATGCCCAGGTTCTGGCGTGCACGCGGACGCGGCACCGACTGCGGCCCGCGGGTCACGACCAAGCCCCAGGTGATCAGCGGCGCCACGTCGCCCGGCCAGCAATGCTGCACCGGCAGCCGGGCCAGATCCACCTCGGCACCGGAGAGCACCTCCTCCTGGCAGGGGGGGCGCCGCACCAGCGCCGGCTTCATGTCCCAGAGCGTGCGTGCCATCTGAAGCAACCGGCCAGCGTCTTTCAGGCCACGCGGCGGCTCGGGCTCCTTCAGGCTGGCCAACAGCTCGCCGACTTCCCTGAGCGCTGCGATGCTGTCAACCCCCATTCCAAGGGCCACCCTCTGAGGGGTACCGAACAAGTTGGTCAGTACCGACAGCCCGTGAAAACGTTTGTGTCTGTCGCAAGGCGCCTGAAACAACAACGCCGGCCCGCCACGACGCAGTACCTGGTCGGACAGGGCGGTCATTTCCAGGTGCGTCGAGACGGGTTCGTCAATGCGGACAAGCTCGCCGCGGGTCTCCAACGAGGCCATGAAGTCACGCAGATCGCGGTATTTCATCACTGTTTAGGCATAAGAGCCGAAAGGCTCATGGTTGACCGGTTATTTTGGCGACTCCTAGAATCGGCCCGAATTTGCGATCTGCGGTGGCATGTTGCGGTGCAGCAATTTGTTGCACAATGCGTCCCCTTCGATCCCGCCACACCGCCGGCGTTGTTCCGGTGCCACCGCGCAAGACGGTACCGTGTGATGGCGGGGATTATCGAGGCAGCGTTTCCGTCCGGATGGGGCGGACTTCGGCGGCCTCCCATGACCTGGAAAGGAGTGTCATGCCTGCATTCCGAGCCTGGGCACGAGCGAAGTCGGCTGTCTGGACTTCCCTGCGTGTCTTCGTGACGGACCTTGGCCATGGCCTGCTGGCCGTCGGCCACAACTCGCTGGCCGTGTTGGGCTTGGCGGTGCTCAGTGCGGCCTTCCTGCTCGGCGGACGCGCCGACGTGCGTGCGACCCTGGAAGAGAAGACGCTCGGCTGGCTGCTGGAGCGTCAGGATGAGCGGCTGGCCGGCGAAGAAGAAGCCGACCTGCTGGCACCCGGCGACATCTCGGCAGGCGACCGCGCCACCGCGGTCGACCCGAGCGAACTGAATCGCCAGCAGGCCATCGTGGCCCAGTGGCTCGCGCGCCGCTACCGTGTCGCACCCGAGCCGGTGGCCCGCCTGGTGCAGGAGTCCTGGGCTCTGGGCCAGCGCGTCAGCCTGGAGCCCACGCTGATCCTGGCGATCGTCGCGATCGAGTCGAGCTTCAACCCCTTCGCGCAAAGCGCGGTCGGTGCGCAGGGTCTCATGCAGGTCATGACCAAGGTGCACGACGACAAGTACGAGGCCTTCGGCGGCAACCACGCCGCCTTCGATCCGCTGACCAACCTGCGCGTGGGCGTGCAGGTGCTCAAGGACTGCATCGCCAAGGCCGGCTCGCTGGAGGGTGGCCTGCGCCACTATGTCGGCGCGGCCAACCTGAACGACGATGGCGGCTACGCCTTCAAGGTGCTGGCCGAGCAGGGCTTCATGCAGCAGTTGCTCAAGGGCCGCTCGGTGCCGGTGACGGCCCGCCTGCCGGTGCCGCCGGTGGGCAACGTCGCCACCGACACATCTCCGCCCGATGGTTCCGCCACCGAGGCGCCGGCACCTTCGCGCCCGACCGCCCCGTCGGCCCCCACCGAGCGCAGCACGCGCAAGGCCGAGCGCGTCGCGCTGCTCGCGCGCTGATCCGAGCCCATCACGCCGGGGACGGGAGCGGGTAAACTCGCAACCGTCGCGCAACTGGCGTTCAAGGGTGGCCGCAACGGCTGCCTGAGGTGGGGGACCACCGTGGAGCGCGACCGCCGGGGACGGTGTCAGCCCCCGGTCGATTCGTTGCCGTGCGCCTGGGCCGCCCCGGTCTTCCCTCCCTGATGTCGGGCCGCGCGTGCCGCCTCGGGGCAGACCTGGGTCCAGCTACCCCCGACAGGAATCCACCCATGTTTGACCGCGCCACCCACACCCTGGCTGCCATCGACCCCGAGATCGCCGCGGTGATCGACGCCGAGAACCGCCGCCAGGAAGATCACATCGAGCTGATCGCCAGCGAAAACTACACCTCGCCGGCCGTCATGGCCGCGCAGGGTTCGCAGCTGACCAACAAGTACGCCGAAGGCTACCCGGGCAAGCGCTACTACGGCGGCTGCGAGCATGTGGACGTGGCCGAGCAACTGGCCATCGACCGCGCCAAGCAGCTGTTCGGTGCCGAATACGCCAACGTGCAGCCCAACAGCGGCTCGCAGGCCAACCAGGCCGTGTTCTTCGGCCTGCTGCAGCCCGGCGACACCATCATGGGCCTGAGCCTGGCCGAAGGCGGCCACCTGACCCACGGCATGCCGTTGAACATGTCGGGCAAGTGGTTCAAGGTCGTCTCCTACGGCCTGGATGCCAACGAGGACATCGACTACGACGCGATGGAGCGTCTGGCGCATGAGCACCGCCCCAAGCTGATCATCGCCGGCGCGTCGGCCTTCGCCCTGCGCATCGACTTCGAGCGCTTCGCCAAGGTGGCCAAGGACGTCGGCGCGTACTTCATGGTCGACATGGCGCACTACGCCGGCCTGGTGGCCGCGGGCGTCTACCCCAACCCGGTGCCGCATGCCGACGTGGTGACCACCACCACCCACAAGACGCTGCGCGGCCCGCGCGGCGGCCTGATCCTGATGCGCGGCGAGGAGATCGCCAAGAAGATCAACTCGGCCATCTTCCCTGGCATCCAGGGCGGCCCGCTGATGCACGTCATCGCTGGCAAGGCGGTGGCCTTCAAGGAAGCGCTCAGCCCCGAGTTCAAGGCCTACCAGCAGCAGGTGGTCAAGAACGCCGCCGTGCTGGCCGAGACGCTGATCGCGCGCGGCCTGCGCATCGTCAGCGGCCGCACCGAGAGCCACGTCATGCTGGTGGACCTGCGTCCCAAGGGCCTGACCGGCAAGGAAGCCGAGGCGCTGCTGGGCCGTGCCCACATGACCTGCAACAAGAACGGCATCCCAAACGACCCGCAGAAGCCCTTCGTGACCAGCGGCATCCGCCTGGGCTCGCCAGCCTTCACCACGCGGGGCTTCAAGGAACAGCAGGCGCGCCAGGTGGCCAACCTGATCGCCGACGTGCTGGACGCTCCGCATGACGAGGCCGTCATTGAGCGCGTGAAGGCGCAGGTGGCGCAGCTGACGCGGGACTTCCCCGTCTATCGCTGACTGTGGGCCCCCAGGCTTGCGGCTGCGCCGCTTCGCACCCCCCCGAGGGGGCCGTCGGCCGCCTTGGGGCGGCCCGGCGGCGGCCGAGCCTCTGACAGCCTGACAGACCATGCGCTGCCCCTACTGCGGAAACGCCGAGACCACCGTCGTCGAGACCCGCGCGTCCGACGAGGGTGACGCCATGCGCCGGCGGCGCCGCTGCAGCGCCTGCGACAAGCGCTTCACCACCTACGAGCGGGCCGAGTTGAGCATGCCCATGGTGGTGAAGAAGAACGGCGAGCGCGTCGAGTTCAGCCGCGACAAGCTGCGCGCCTCGATGACGCTGGCACTGCGCAAGCGCAATGTGAGCGTGGACCTGATCGACGCCGCGCTGGCGCGCATCGAGGACCGCGTCTACACCAGCGGCGTCAGCGAGGTGTCCACCACCCGCATCGGCGAGCTGGTCATGCACGAGCTCAAGCGCCTGGACAAGGTGGCCTATGTGCGCTTCGCCTCGGTCTACCGCGAGTTCGAGGACGTCGACGCCTTCAGCCGGTTGATCCGCGAGATCTAGCCCCCCCCCGCCGACACCCCCTTTGTGGGGAAGGAAGTCACGCTTCGCGCTGCCTAGACTGGCTCCATTGCCGAGCCAGCCGCCTGCCGCGATGTCCGAGTGCCACCCACACCCCTCCACCCGAGGTCACACGCTGACCGAGGCGCTGCTCGTCATCGCCCTGTTCGGCGGGCTGCTGGCGAGCGGCATCCCCTCGCTGCAGGCCTACCTGCTGCGCCGCCACCTGCAGGGGCAGTCCGCCCAGTGGCTGGCGGACCTGCAGTACCTGCGCGCCAGTGCCATCGGCCGCAACGAGCCGCTGCGGCTGAGCTGGCTGCGTGGCGGCGGCGGCAGCGGGTGGGCGATCCACAGCGGCGACGCCGATGCCTGCCGTGCCGATGGGGACGCCGCACAACCCATCCGCTGCACGGGTGGCGCCGCGCTGCTGCGCAGTGCCTGGCTGCCGGCCGGCTCGCGGGTGGTGGTGCAGGCCAACGTGGCCTCGATGCGCGTCGATCCGCGCCAGGGCACGATCACCCCCACCGGCAGCTGGGAGCTGGCCACGCCGGACGGCGTCCGTCTGCGCCATGTCGTCAACCTGCTCGGCCGAGCTCGGGTCTGCACCCCGGCCTCGCCCGTCACCGGGGTGGCGGCATGCTGAAGCGCCCCTGGCGGCATCGACCCCGCCCTCATCCTCGTCCCCATGCACACATGCGGCAGCGGCAGCCGGGCAAGCTGACTGGCCGGCGCCGCACCGGGCGCGCCCTCGGCTTCACGACCATCGAGCTGATGATCGGCCTGGTGGTCCTGGCCATCCTGGCCGCGCTGGCGCTGCCGTCCTACCAGCAGCACCTGCGCCGCCTGCGGCGCAGCGAGGCCCTCACTGCCGTGGCGCTGATCCAGCAGGCCCAGGAGCGCCGCCGTGCCGAACAGCCCACCTACGCCGGCAGCCTCGGCAGCGGTGGCCTGGCGATGGCCAGCACCTCGCCGGGCGGCCTGTACACCCTCGCCACCGCCAGCACCACGGGCAGCGAGGCCAGCAGCTACAGCGTAAGCGCCACGGCCCAGGGCGCCCAGGTTGCGGACCTGCCCTGCACCCACCTGCGCCTGGACGTCAGCGCCGGCACGATCACCTACCGCTCCGGCAGCAGCAGCCTGCTCGACAACGACGCCGCGGCCAACCGCCGCTGCTGGAACCAATGAGGCCCGCCGTGCTGCCCGCCCGGCTACCCGGCCCGCGGCCTGGCCCGCCGCACCACGTGCCCGGCTTCAGCCTGATCGAGGTCCTCCTGGCGCTGGCCCTCGGCCTGCTGCTGGTGGGCAGCGTGGTGAGCGGGGTGATCGCCCACATCGGCGAGCAGCGCCGGCTGCTGGCCCAGGCCAGGCTGAGCCAGGACCTGCGCGCGGTGATGGACCTGGCCAGCCGCGACCTGCGCCGCGCCGGCCACTGGGGCCAGGCCGAACGCGGCGCGCCCGCCGAACCGGGTCGACCACCCGAGCCCAACCCGTACACCGGCCTGCACCCGGCCGCAGGGGCCACGGCGGCGGCCGTTGGCCATGCCTACAGCCGCGATGCCGAGGAGAACGGCGTGGTCGACGCCAACGAGCGCTTCGGCCTGCGCCTGAACGGCAACACTGGTGCGCTGGAGTGGCGCATCTCGGGCGCCGCGCTGGCCCCCGGCAGCGGCGACCAGTGGCAGGCCCTCACCGACCCGGCGCTGCTGCGCGTCACCGAGCTGGAGATCCGCCACGAAGCCGACCGCGTCGAGCTGCTGGCCCAGTGTCCCAGCGACCACTGCGCCGATCCGGCCGACCCCGACTGCCCGCCGCGGCTGCTGATCCACCGCGTCACGTTGACGATCGAGGCCAGCGACGTGCGCGACCCCACCGTGCACCGCCGCCTGCGCAACACGCTGCGGCTGCGCAACGAGGAGTTACAGGGTGCCTGCCCGGCGCTCTGAACGCGGCGGCAGCGCCCTGGCGCTGGTGCTGGTCCTGCTGATGGGGCTGGGCCTGGCGCTGCTGTACAGCCACGGCGCGCTGCTCTTCGAACAGCGCAGCAGCGCCCAGCAGGTGCGCGCCACGCTGGCCCTGCACGCGGCCGAGGCGGGCCGCGACTGGGCCATCGCCCTGCTCAACCACCCCGGCGCCATCGACGCCAGCTGCACGCCGACCACCGCCAGCCCCGGCGGCGCGGGCAACGCGGACAGCCGCCTGCGCGAGCGCTACCTGGCCACCGACCCAATCACCGGTCTGACCGGCCCGGTTGTCACTGCACGGCCCGGCTGCATGCACGACGGCGGCACCCGGTGGACCTGCAGTTGCCCCGCCAGCGGCGATGCGGCGTTGAGCGCCGCCGACCCAGCCACGCTGCCGGGCGACCAGCCGGCTTTCACCGTGGCCTTCGCCCGCGGGCCCCAGCCCGGCAGCCTGCGGCTGGCCGTCACCGGCTGCAGCGGCATCGGCAGCGCCGGTGGCAGCGGCTGCGTCGGCACGGCCGCCGCCGATGCCCGCGTCGACCTGCGCCAGCTGCTGCAGGCCCAGGGCGCCCTGCGGCGGCTCCCAGCGGCCGCGCTGGTCAGCGCCGGCCCGGTGGCGGTGGGCGCCAGCACCACGCTGGTCAACGGCGACCCGTCCAGCGGCGGCCTGACCGTGCAGGGCGGCGCCGGCGTGGCAGTGGACCCGCTGGCGCGCCTGCTGCCACCCGCAGGCCGAGCACCCGCCGACAGCATCGTGGCGGCCGACCCCAGCCTCGGCGGCGGTGGCGATGCACCGTGGCGCCACTGGTTCGGCCTCTCGGAAGGCGCGCTGCGGGCGCTGCCGACCTGGCAGCGCCTGGGCTGCGCCGGCACCTGCAGCGCCAACCAGGTCAGCACCGCCCTCGACGCCGGCCAGCGCGCCCTCTGGCTGGACGGTGGGTTGCAGGTCAGCAGCGAGGTCAGCTGGGGCAGCGATGCCCGGCCGGTGCTGCTGGTGGTGCGCGGTGCGGTGCAGCTCAACGGCCCGATGCGCATCCGCGGCCTGCTGATCGCCACCAGCGTCCAGTGGCAGCATTCCGCCAGCGGCAGCGCACGCCTGCAGGGCGCCGTGGTCAGCCTGGGCAGCAGCAGCCTGTCCGGCCCGGTGGAAGTGGTGCGCGACGCCGCCATCCTGCAGCGCCTGCGTGAGCTGCCTGGCGCCTACCTGCCCGTGCCGGGCAGCTGGCAGGACTTCGACAACCGCTGAGCGCCATCAGCACCATGCCCGCCCTCCCCGTGCCCACGGCCACCACCACCGCTCGCCACGCCTCTGCCCGCCGCACCTCCGCGCTGCCGCGCCCCGGCGGCCTGGCGCTGATCGAGGTGCTGATCGCCACCGCGCTGCTCGGCCTGGGCAGCGCCGCGCTGATGCGGCTGCACCTCCACCTGCGCCACGGCAGCGAGGTCGCCCGGCAGCGCGCCGAGGCCCTGCGGCTGGCGGAGGAGGACCTGGAGACCCTGCGCGCCTACACCCGGCTGAGCGGCGGCAGTGGCAGCGGTGCGTCCTGGTCGGCGATCGGAAACCTTGCTGCGCAGGACGTCACCGACCTGGGCGGCCCCACCGTGTACACCCGGTCGCGCTCGGTCAGCGCCGCCGCGGCGCCGGCGCTGAAGGCCGTCACGGCGACGCTGGCCTGGACCGACCGCCACGGCGAAGCCCGGCAGCTCAGGCTGCCCACGCTGGTCGCCGGCCTCGACCCGCTCCTGATCGGCGCCCTGCTGCTGCATCGCGGCGACGGGCGCGGACTCGGCGCACTCGGCCAGCACCCGCTCATCCCGTTGACGGCGCGGGAGCTCAGCGACGGCCGCATCGCCTACAAGCCGCGCGCCAGCGGCACGCTGACCTGGGTGTTCGATGCGGCCACCGCACAGGTGACGGCACGCTGCCAGAGCCCCGCCGGGTTGGCCAGTGGCGACCTCACCGCAGCGCAGCTGAGCGGCTGCAGGGCCATCAGCGGCCTGCTGCTGACCGGCGTGCTTCGCTTTGCCACCCAGGGCGACGCGCTCACGGCCACCGATGCCGAGAACCCGCTGGGCAGCGCGATGGACCTCGACCTGCGCCTGACCCTGAGCAGCACCGGCCACCCCGACCCGGCCTGGGAATGCGAGGACGACGCCCCCGACGGGTCCCCACCGGCCGCCACCGCCCAGACCGTGGTGCACTACGCCTGCGTCGTGCAGCCCGCCGGCAACCCGCCCCAGTGGTCGGGCCGGCTGGACGTCGTGCCGCACGGCTGGGCCATCGCCAACGGCAGCGACGGCGGCGACGGCACCTTCCTCATCTGCCGCTACAGCGCCGACCACAACGGCAACGGCCGCATCGACAACCGCGAGCACCCCCTGCGCTACGCGGGGGTCGGCGAGCCGCTGGGGGACCAGAACTTCCTCGTCGTGCGCGCGGCGGCCGGCTGCCCGCGCGACGTCCCGGCCAACCTGGCAACCCCGGCCAACTGGGTGGACGACAGCACGGTCGCGCATCAGCCCTGACAATGCGCCATCGCGGTGCGCCTTCACGGTGCACCGCCCCCTTGTCCCCCCGCATCTCCGTGACCCCTGTACCGAGCTTCCCCACCCAGACCGACCCAGCCGCGTACAGCGCCGCCGACCAGGCCCACATGCAGCTTGCGCTGGACCTGGCCGAACAGGCCATCGGCCTGACCGAGCCCAACCCGCGCGTGGGCTGCGTCATCACCACGCCGGACGGCCGGGTGCTCGGCAGCGGCCACACCCAGCAGGCCGGCGGACCGCACGCCGAAGTGATGGCGCTGCGCGCTGCGCGCGAGGCCGCCGGGGACGCGGCCCTGCGCGGCGCCACCGCCTACGTCACCCTGGAGCCCTGCGCGCACCATGGCCGCACACCACCCTGCGCCGACGCGCTGGTCGCCGCCGGCCTCGCCCGCGTGGTGGCCAGCCTGCGCGACCCGTTTCCCCAGGTGGCGGGCCAGGGGCTGGCCCAGCTGGCCGCTGCGGGTGTGCGGGTGGAGCTGGGCCTGGGCGCCGAGCGCGCACGCGAGCAGAACCTGGGCTTCTTCTCCCGCGTGCAGCGCGGCCGGCCCTGGGTGCGGCTGAAGATCGCCGCCAGCCTCGATGGGCTGACCGCCCTGCCCAATGGCCGCAGCCAGTGGATCACCGGCCCGGACGCCCGGCGCGACGGGCACGCCTGGCGCCAGCGCGCCGGCGCGGTGCTCACCGGCATCGGCACCGTGCGCGACGACGACCCGCGCCTGGACGTGCGCCTGGTGCCCAGCCCGCGCCAGCCGCTGCGCGTGCTGCTTGACAGCGGCCTGGCGGTCGACGCCAGCGCCCGGCTGCTGCAGCCGCCCGGTGACGTGCTGGTCTACACCGCGGCGTTGCCGGCCTGCGACCCCGGCTTCGACCCCGCCCGCATCCAGGTCATCCCCGCCCCGCCGCCGGACTCCGTGGCCGACGACCAAGCCCGCACCCGCGTGCACCTGGACAGCGTGCTGGCCGATCTGGCGCAGCGCGGCGTCAATGAGCTGCATGTCGAGGCCGGGCACACGCTCAACGGCGCCTTCATCGCCGCCGACCTGGTCGACGAGCTGCTGCTCTACCTCGCCCCCAAGCTGCTCGGCCAGGGACGTGGGCTGGCGTCCTTCGGACCGCTGGTCACGCTCGACGGTGCGCCGCAGCTGGACTTCCACCGCATCGACCGCATCGGCGAGGACCTGCGCGTGCTCGCCCGCCCGCGCGGGCGGCTCGCGGGCTGGCTGGCGGAGGGGGCCTGAGAACCCCCGCAAGTGCCGCCAAGCGCCCGGCCGTCGGCCCTGCGGCACGCGGCGGCTGACGCGGCGCCTACAATCCCGGGATGGCGATATCACCGATTCCTGAGCTGGTGGCTGAACTGGCGGCCGGCCGCATGGTCATCCTTGTCGACGAGGAAGACCGCGAAAACGAAGGCGACCTGGTCATGGCCGCCGACCTCGTGACCCCCGATGCGGTCAACTTCATGGCCAAGTACGGCCGGGGGCTGATCTGCCTGACGCTCACGCGTGAGCGCTGCGAGTACCTGCAGCTGCCGCCGATGGCGCCACGCAACGGCACCAAGCACGGCACCGCGTTCACGGTGTCGATCGAGGCCAGTGAGGGCGTCACCACCGGCATCTCGGCGGCCGACCGCGCCCGCACCGTGCAGGTGGCCGTGGCCCGTGACAGCCAGCCGCGCGACCTGGTGCAACCCGGCCACATCTTCCCGCTGCAGGCCCAGGACGGCGGCGTGCTCATGCGCGCCGGCCACACCGAGGCCGGCTGCGACCTGACCCGCATGGCCGGCCTGTCGCCCGCGTCAATGATCTGCGAGATCATGAACGACGACGGCAGCATGGCCCGCCTGCCCGAGCTGGAGGTGTTCGCCAAGCAGCACGGCATCAAGATCGGCACCATCGCCGACCTGATCGCCTACCGCAGCCGCAACGAGTCGCTGATCGAGCGCCTGGGTGAGCAGGCACTGAACACGCCCTGGGGCGATTTCCGCTGCAGCACCTACCGCGACCGCACCGGCCAGGTCCACTTGGCACTGGCCGTCGGCCAGTGGCAGCCCGAGGACGAGGTGCTGGTGCGCGTGCACGAGCCGCTCTCGGTGCTGGACCTGCTGGACGCCAGCAACCGCCACTCCTGGGCCCTGCCCAAGGCGCTGACTGCGCTGCAAGCGGCCGGCCGCGGTGTCGCCGTGCTGCTCAATGCCGGCCACGACGCCGAGGCCCTGCTCGGGCTGATCGCCCCTGTGGCCACCGCGTCGGTTGCGACCGCCCGGCCCAGCGCGGCCGACCTGCGCACCTACGGCGTGGGCGTGCAGATCCTGCTGCAGCAGGGTGTGCGCCGCATGAAGCTGCTGAGCAACCGCCGCCGCATGCCCAGCATGACGGGCTACGGGCTGGAAGTCACCGGCTTCCTCTCCACGCAGGACTGAAACCCCGGCGGCAGGTCCCCGCCGCGGTGCGGCCCGCGCGGGCCGGTGCCGTGGCGAGGCCGTCGCGCCAACCCAACGAGGACCGACCCATGCAGGGTGCAGACAAGGGCGTCACCGCCGAACTCAACGGCGAAGACCTGCACGTGGCCATCGTGCAGGCCCGCTTCAACGCCGCCATCACCGAGCAGCTGGCCGAGAGCTGCATCGCCGAGCTGCTGGCGCTGGGCGTGGCACGCAAGCACATCCGCCACGTCACCGTGCCGGGCGCGCTGGAGATCCCCATCGCGCTGCAGACCCTGGCCGAGACCAAGGACCACGACGCGCTGATCGCGCTGGGCTGCATCATCCGCGGCGAGACCTACCACTTCGAGCTGGTCGCCAACGAGAGCGGCGCGGGCGTCACCCGGGTGTCGCTGGACCACGGCCTGCCGGTCGCCAACGCCATCCTCACCGTCGAGAACGAGGCCCAGGCCTGGGCCCGCGCCGAGGAGAAGGGCCGCGACGCCGCCCGCGTGGTGGTCGAGATGGCCAACCTGCTGGGAGACCTGACGTGAACGCCCCTTCGGAGACCCCCGGCACCCGCGGCGGCGCCGCGGCCCCGAGCCCGACCAGCCAGAAGCCGTCGCGGCCCAAGTCGGCCCGCCGCCGCTCGCGCGAGCTGGCGCTGCAGGGCCTGTACGAGTGGCAGATCAGCCACGCCGAAGCCCGCGTGGTGCATGCGCACATCCGCGAGCAGGACGAGTACAACCTCTGTGACAGCGCCCACTTCGACGCCCTGCTCAGCGGCTGCATCGAGCAGGTGGCGATGCTGGACGCCGAGTTGGCGCCGCACCTGGACCGCAAGGTCACCGAGCTGTCGCCGGTGGAGCACGGCGTGCTGCTGATCGGCACCTACGAGCTGCAGCACTGCCTGGACGTGCCCTACCGCGTCGTCATCAACGAGGCGGTCGAGCTGGCCAAGGTCTTCGGCGGCACCGACGGCCACAAGTTCGTCAACGGCGTGCTCGACCGCACCGCCAAGGAGCTGCGCGCCACCGAGGTGGCAGCCTACCGGCCCGCCCCGCGCAAGGGATGACGACCGCCCTCGCGCCGACCCTGTCGATCATGCCGACGGTGGCCGCGCCGCGCCTGGCCCGGCGCGTCGACGCCATCGAGCCCTTCTGGGTGATGGAGTGCGCCAAGGCGGCCGACGTGATCGCCCGCAGCCCCGCCTGCGACCCGGCGCTCGGCGGCGAGCCGATGATCTACCTGAACATCGGCGAGCCCGACTTCACCGCGCCGCCGCGCGTACAGGCCGCGGCGCAGCGCTGCATCGAATCCGGCCGCACGCAGTACACCCCCGCCACCGGCGCGCCGGCGCTGCGCGCGGCCATCGCGCAGTGGTACGCCACGCGCTGGAACGTGCGGGTCGACCCGGCGCGCATCGTGGTCACCGCCGGTGCCTCCGCGGCGCTGCAGCTGCTCACGCTGGCGCTGGTCGAGCCGGGCGACGAGTTCCTGATGCCCGACCCCTGCTACCCCTGCAACCGCCACTTCATGACGGCGGCCGGGGGCAGCGCCCGGCTGCTGCCGGCCGGGCCGGAGCAGCGCTTCCAGCTCGACGCCGCCTCGGTGGACGCCGCCTGGGGCCCGGCCACGCGCGGCGTGATGCTGGCCTCGCCGTCCAACCCCACCGGCACGCGCATCGCCTTCGACGAGCTGGAGCGCATCGTCGCCACGGTGCGCCGGCGCGGCGGGCTGACGATCGTCGACGAGATCTACCTCGGCCTGAGCTACGACGACCCGGCGCTCGGCCCGGCACGCAGCGCGCTGGGGCTCGGCGACGACGTGCTGGTGGTCAACAGCTTCTCGAAGTACTTCGGCATGACCGGCTGGCGCCTGGGCTGGCTGGTGCTGCCGCCGGCCCTGGTCGCGCCCATCGAGAAGCTGGCGCAGAACCTCTACATCTGCGCCTCGTCGGTGGCCCAGCACGCGGCGGTGGAGTGCTTCCACCCCGACAGCCTGGCCGAATGCGAGCGCCGCCGCGCCGAGATGCGCGCGCGCCGCGACGCCGTCGTGCCCGCACTCGAAGCACTCGGCCTGCCGGTGCCGGTGCAGCCCGACGGTGCCTTCTACGTCTGGTTCGACACGAGCCGCCACGCCACCGACAGCTGGACCTTCTGCTTCGACATGATGGAGCGTGCCCACGTCGCGCTGACCCCGGGGCGCGACTTCGGCCTGGCCGACACAGGGCGCTACGCCCGGCTGTCCTTCGCCAGCGCCCTGCCCCAACTGCGCAGCGCGCTGGGCCGCCTGGAGCGTGTCCTGGCAGGCTGAATCCGGGGTATCGTCTCGATTTCGCATTTCGATGCGGCCCAACCACCAGCGCCCATGAACCGTCCAGAACGAGAGCGCGCCCTCGCAGCCGAAGACCGGCGCGCGACCACCGAGGCCGCGCCTGGCCTGAGCTGGACCGACGAGGTGGCCACCCTGGCTCCCGACCCCTCGCTGGGCGACACCACCGGCCCCATCACCGAGCCGGCGCCGCTGACCATGCCCGGGGAGCTGGGCCCCGAACTCACAGGCCCGCTCGACAGCGAGTGGATGAGCCTGCCCAGCGACGACGAGGCCGAGCGCCGCGCCCTGGCGCGCGCACCGCTGCCGCTCGGCGACACCGGCCTGGACGCGCTGGACACCCAGCGCCTGCACCCCCCGCCGGGCCCGCAGGCACCGCCGGTGAGCAGCAGCGTGATGCCACTGTCGGGCCAGATCGGCCGCTACACCCTGGAACACCGGCTCGGCTCGGGCGGGCTGGGCACGGTCTGGTCGGCCTATGACACCGTGCTCGCGCGCCAGGTGGCCATCAAGACCCTGCCACTGCACATGCCCGCAGCCGAACGCGAGGCCATTGCCGAGCGCGTGCTCGACGAGGCCCGCGCCGCCGCCCGCCTGAGCCACCCGCACATCGTCACGGTGCACGATGCCGGCATCGCCGGCGAAGGCGCCTACCTGGCCATGGAATTGCTGCGCGGCAAGGACCTGGCCGAGCTATTGCGCAGCGGCTGGCAGGCCACGCCCGAACAGGCCGCGCTGATCGTGCGCCGCGTCGCCGACGCGCTGGGCTACGCGCACAGCAAGGGCGTGATCCACCGCGACATCAAGCCGGCCAACATCTTCATGGTCGGGCGCACCCGCCCGGTGGTGCTGGACTTCGGCATCGCACGGCTGGTCCACCAGGATGGCGACAGCGGCCCGGCACTGGGCTCGCCCTACTATGCCGCGCCCGAGCAGTTCGACGGGCGCGAGTGCGACCAGCGCAGCGACGTCTACTCGCTCGGCGTGGTGCTCTACGAGCTGCTGTGCGGCCTGCGGCCCTTCCAGGGCAGCCGGCTGCAGGAGATCCGCGCGGCGGTGCGCACCGGCAACGCCCCGCCACCCAGCCAGTACCGCGCGGGCGTTCCCGCGGCGCTGGAAGCCATTGCGATGCGGGCCATCTCCCGCGACCCGGCGCAGCGCCAGCGCTCGGCCGGCGCGCTGGCGCGCGAGCTGCGCGCCTGGCTGGCCGGCCTGGCCCCCGCGGAAGCACCCGGGGGCACTGCCGAGGCGCCCCGCCCCGTGCCCCTGCCCGGCACCGGCCTGGGTGGCTTGGCCGGCCTGGGCACCCTGCCCGCTTACCCCCCCCCTGCGGCGCCTGCGCTGCAGGGCCCCGACGACGACGCCCCCAGCAGCAGCCACCCGCTGCGCAGCCTGATCTGGGCCGTGGCGGGCACGGCCGTCGCGGTGCTGGCTGCCTGGCTGCTGTGGAAGGCCCGCTGACGATGGGTGCGGCAACGACGTTCCACTGGCCGGTGCGCATCTACTGGGAAGACACCGACGCTGGCGGCGTGGTCTTCTACGCCAACTACCTGAAGTTCTTCGAGCGTGCCCGCACCGAGTGGCTGCGCGACCTGGGCTTCTCGCAGCAGGCCATGCGCGACGCGGACGGCGCCATCTTCGTCGTCACCGACACGGCGGTGCAGTACCGCCAGCCGGCGCGGCTCGACGACGAGCTGCGCATCACGGTGCAGCTCGTCGAGGCCGGCCGCGCCAGCCTGGCGCTGCAGCAGCAGGCGCTGCGCGGCGACACCCTGCTGGCCGAGGGCCGCATCCGCATCGGCTGCGTCGATGCCGGGAACTTCCGGCCGCGCCGCATCCCCAACGCCATCCTGGAACGGATCAACCCTGCATGAATCAGGACCTCAACATCCTGCACCTCGTCACCCAGGCCAGCCTGGTGGTGCAACTCGTGATGGCCATCCTGCTGATGGTGTCGCTGGCCAGCTGGACGGTGATCTTCGGCAAGCTCGTCGGCCTGCGTCGCGTGCGTGGCGACAACGACGAATTCGAGCGCGAGTTCTGGTCCGGCCGGCCGGTCAACGAGCTGTTTGCGCAAAGCGAGCGCCGCGCCGAGCAGGGGGCGCCGATGGAGCGCATCTTCACCGCCGGCATGCGCGAGTTCATGAAGCTGCGTGAACGCCGCGTGGCCGACAGCGGCGCGCTGCTCGACGGCGCCCGCCGCGCGATGCGCGCCAGCTTCCAGCGCGAGCTGGACACGGTCGAGTCCAACCTCTCCTTCCTCGCCACGGTCGGCTCGGTGTCGCCCTACGTCGGCCTGTTCGGCACGGTGTGGGGGATCATGCACGCCTTCTCGGGCCTGTCGAACCTGCAGCAGGTCACGCTGGCCACGGTCGCCCCGGGCATCGCCGAGGCGCTGGTGGCCACCGCCATCGGCCTGTTCGCTGCCATCCCCGCGGTGATCGCCTACAACCGCTTCGCCCGCGACATCGACCGCATCGCAATCCAGCTGGAGACCTTCATGGAGGAGTTCTCCAACATCCTGGCGCGCAACGTCGCCCAGGCGCCCAGCGGCGGCAACGCCCGCTGACCGGCCGACGCCGCAGGACCGCCGCCGATGGCCGCCGTCGCCTCCCGCCGAACCGGATCGCGCCGCCGCACGATCTCGGAAATCAACATGGTGCCCTTCATCGACGTGATGCTGGTGCTGCTGATCATCTTCATGGTCAGCGCCCCGCTGATGACGCCGGGGGTGATCGACCTGCCCAGCGTCGGCCAGGCCCAGCGCCAGCCCGACCGGGTCGTCGAGGTGATCCTCGACAGCAGCGAGGCGCTGCGCCTGAAGGTCAGCGGCGCGCCGGTGCCGGCCGAGGGCACGGCGGTGAACACCGAGGGCGAGCGCATCACGCTCAAGCAGCTGACCGCGCGGGTGAAGACCCTGCAGGCCGGCTCGCAGCAGGTGCCCGTGGTGATCTCGGCTGACAAGGGCGTCAAGTACGAGGCCGTGGTCAAGGTGATGGACACGCTGCAGCGCGCCGGCATCGTGCGCGTGGGCCTGGCGGTACGCACCACCGGCGCCTGACTTGGATCACACGGGCTTGAACACCGGCACGGCCGCCTCCCTGCACCGCCCCCCGTCGGCCGACGGCCTCGGGCTGGGCAGCGTGCTGTCCCTGGCGGTGCACCTGGGGCTGGTGGCCGCACTGGCGGTGAGCGTGAGCTGGCGCCGCCACACCGTGCAGCCGGTGAGTGCCGAGCTCTGGGCCGCCGTGCCCCAGGTGGCCGCCCCACCCGCCCCTGCCGGCCCTCGGGCCGAGCCGCCCAGCGTCGCACCGCCGCCCGAACCGGCTCCCCCACCGGTACCGGTGCCTGCTCCGCCCCCCCGCCCGGCCCCCGCTCCACCGCCGCCCGCACCCACGCCCACACCGGCGCAGCAGGCAGCCGCCCGCGCCGAGGCCGACATCGCCACCGAGCGAGCCCGGCGCCAGCGCGAAGCCGAGGAGAAGCGCCAGGCCGAGCAGGAGCGTGCCGAGAAGGAAGCCAAGCGCGAGCTGGCGCGCAGGAAGGCGGCCGAGAAAGCCGAAAAGGCCGAAAAGGCCGAGGCCGAGCGGCTCGCCGCGCAGAAGCAGGCCGACAAGCTCGCGGCAGAAAAGCTGGCCGCCGACCGCAAGGCGGCCGAGAAGAAGACCGCCGAGAAGGTGGCTGCAGACCGGAAGCTGGCCGAGCGCAAGGAAGCCGAGCGCCAGGCCGCCGAGGAAGCCCGGACCGAGAAGGCCCGCGCCGAGCAGGTGGCCCGGCTGCGCGAGGACGCCCTCAAGCGCATGCAGAACCAGTTGGGGGGCACCGGCGGCGGCGCGGGCAGCCCCGCCACCACGGGCAGCACCGCAGTGGGCACCGGCGCCCCCGGGTCCACCGGCACCGCCGCCCGCAGCGCCGCCCCGTCAGCCGGCTACGAGGGGCGCATCCGGGCCCGCATCCTGCCCAACATCGTCTACACCGGGCGGGTCAGCCGCTCGATCGTGGCCGATGTGGAGATCCGCGTCGCCAACGACGGCACGATCATCGGCAAGCGCCTGACCAAGTCCAGCGGCGTGCCCGACTGGGACGAGGCGGTGCTGCGCGCGATCGAGAAGACCGAGATGCTGCCGCGCGACACCGACGGCCGCATCCCGCCGGTCATGACCATCAGCCTGGACCCCGGCAGCCGCTGAGGCCGCGTGCCCCCCTTTTTGGGGAGGCCCGTCACGCCTGCTTGCAACTCGCACCCAGCCCGACGGGGGCGAGCGCTCAAGTCGGCAGAGTCGGTCACCGATATGGCTTGCAGATGCCTGGTTTCGCCAGGCCCCACCTGCTTCGCCGCATCGCCTGCCATGACCGCCACTGCCAACCTGCTCGTCGATGTCGACCGCCTGCGCCCCGGCATGTTCATCCAGCTGGACCTGGGCTGGATGGAACACCCCTTCCCGCGCAGCCGCTTCCGCCTGGCCGACGACCAGCAGATCGACGCGCTGCGCGAGCTGGGCCTGCGCCGCGTGAAGGTGCGCGCCGACCTGAGCGACCCGCGTGCCTTCGACGTGCCGGCCGGGGGAACGACCGAAGCGCCCCATCCAGCCGATTTGGCCGAGGCGACCCACACCGCCGATGCAGCCCACGCGGCCGACACCGCCGCGCCCACGGCAGCGGCCGTGGCGGCCGTCGAGGTGGCACAGGCAGCGCTCACGCTGGCGGTACGCCCGACGGCCGACGCAGCGGCGCGGCGGCGCGAACGCCTGCGCGCACAGCACGAGAGCCTGGCGCGCAGCGAACGCCTGCACGCCCAGGCCAGCCGGGCCTGGCAGGGCATCACCCGCGACGTGCTGCAGCACCCGGCCCTGGCGCGCGACACCGCCACCGGCCTGGCCTCGGCGATGGTCACCCAGCTCTGCGAGGACGACAGCACCACCATCCGCATGCTCAGCGAGGCCGCCGGCACCACCAGCTCCCAGCACGCGATCAACGTCACCGTGCTGTCGCTGATGCTGGCGCGCAGCCTCGGCCTGGACGAGGCCCAGCTGCACAGCGTCGCGCTGGGCGCATTGCTGCACGACATCGGCAAGCTGCTGCTGCCCGACCACCTGCGCCACCTCGACTCGGACAGCAGCGCGCTGGCCGGGCGCGAACAGCGCGAGCACGTCTCGCAGGGCCTGCGCCTGGGCATGTCGATGGGGCTGGACGCCACCACCCTGCAGGTGATCGGCCAGCACCACGAGCTGCGCGACGGCAGCGGCCTGCCGCAGGGGCTACGTGGCGACGAGATCGCCCGGCCGGCGCGCATCGTCACCCTCGTCAACCTCTACGACCGCCTGTGCAACCCGCGCCACAAGGGCGTGCCGCTGCGCACCCCGCACGAGGCCCAGGCGCTGCTGTACGCGCAGCGGCGCAACCAGCTCGACACGGAGGTGCTCACCGCCTTCGTCAAGCTGCTGGGCGTCTACCCGCCGGGCTCGGTGGTGCAGCTCAGCGACGAGCGCATGGCCATGGTCGTCTCGGTGCACCCGATGCACCCGCTACGCCCGAGCGTGCTGGTCTACGACCCGCGCGTCGCCCCGGACGACGCCCTGCTGCTGCACCTGGTGCAGGAGACCGACCTGAGCGTGCGCCGCAGCCTGCACCCGCAGCACCTGCCGCGCGCGATGCTGGACTACCTGTCGCCGCGCGAGCGCGTCAGCTACTACTTCGCCCACGGCCTCGAACCGCTGCCGGTGCAACCCGTGGCGGCCTGACGCCCGCCGCGCGCCCGGCCCGACGCTGGCTGCCACGGCCATGTCCACGCCCCCTGTTCTGCAGCCCCTGCTGGACGCCCTGCTGGAGGCGGCCTGCCTGATCGACGGCAGCAGCCTGCGCGTGCTGGCGGCCAACCGCAGCGCCGCCTCGCTCTGGGGATGCCCGGTCGGCGAGCTCATCGGCCGGCCGGTGGAGGACCTGGCCACCACGCCGGAAGACCAGCTGTTCTGGATGCAGCTGGCGGGCTGGCCCCGCAGCGCACCGCTGCACTCCGACAGCCTGATCGTGCGCGCCGACGGCAGCCGCCGCGACGTGGAGCGCCGCATCAGCGCCCTGCCGCTGCCCGACGGCCGCGACGGCTGGCTGCTCACGCTGGTCGACCAGACCGAGCGCCGCCGCGCCGAGCACGAGGTGGAGCGGCTGATGGGCGAGCTGGGCGCCACGCTGAGTTCCTCGCGCGACGCCATCCTGGTCACCGACCTGGCGGGCCAGGTGCGTTGCTGGAACCCCGCTTTCGCCCGCCTGTGGCGGCTGCCGCGCGGGCTGGATGCACGCCGCGAGTCCGGCCGCATCGCCCGCACCCTGGCAGCAGCCCTGCCCGACGGCCCGGCCTACGCCCGGCGCCTGGTGCAGCAGCAGGCCCTGCTGCTGCAGGCCCGCCACGCGCCCTGCGTGGACGACCCGCAAGACGACCGCGACGCCACCGGGCCCCTGGCCACCGACCGCATCGAGCTGAGCGACGGGCGCACCCTGGAGCGCCGCCTGTTGCCGCAGTACGGCCAGGGCGAGGTGGTCGGCTGGGTGCAGGTCTGGCGCGACCTGACCGCCCAGCTGCTCGACCAGACGAGGCTGGAACTGGCCGGCCAGGTGTTCGACTCGATCCTGGACGCCGTGCTGATCACCGACCCGCAAGGCGCCATCCTCAGCGCCAACCCGGCCGCCGAGCGCCTGTGTGGCCGCTCCGACGCCGCGCTGCGGGGCACGCCCCTGGCCGAGCTGCTGGGCGAGGCCGACGGCAGCGCCCTCGCCGCCCACCGGTTCATGCTGGGCACGGCCGCGCCGCGCTGGTTCGGCGAGCTGCAGCTGGCCACGCCGCAGGGGCCGGCGCCGGTGCAGGCCACGCTGGTACGCAGCGGCGGCGACGGGCCGAACAGCACCGGCTGCATCGCCGTGCTGCGCGACCAGCGCGAGCGCAAGGCCGCCGAGCGGCAGATCGCCGAGCTGGCCCACACCGACCCCCTCACCGGCCTGCCCAACCGCACCGGGCTGATGGAGCAGCTCGCCCTCGCCACGGCCGGCGCGGGCAGCACAGCGGCCGCTCCCTGCGCGCTGCTGCTGGTGGGGCTGGACCGCTTCAAGCACGTCAACGACTCGATCGGCCACCGCCAGGGCGACGAGGTGCTGTGCGAAACCGGCCGGCGCCTCAGCCAGGGCCTGCGCCTGGGCGACCAGGTGGCCCGGCTCGGTGGCGATCTTTTTGGCGTGCTGCTGCCCGACAGCGACGCCGGCACCGCCGAGGCGGTCGCGCGCCGCCTGCTGCAGTCGCTGCGGCACGACCTCGTCGTCGGCGGCCTGAGCCTGGCCCTGTCGGCCAGCGTGGGCATCGCGCTGTATCCGCATGACGCCCACGACGCCGCCGAACTGCTCGCCCACGCCGACCGCGCGATGCACCGCGTCAAGGAGGGCCACGGCGGCGACCTGCGCTTCTACCAGCCACAGATGAACGTCGACCGGCTCGACCACATCCGCCTCGACCACGCGATGCGCCGCGGCCTGGCCCAGGGCGACTTCCACCTCGCCTACCAGCCACAGGTCGACCTGGCCAGCGGTGCGGTGGTCGGCGTGGAGGCGCTGTGCCGCTGGACCGACCCCGACCTGGGCGCCATCTCGCCGACCCGCTTCATCCCGGTGGCCGAGGACACCGGCTTCATCACCGAGCTGGGCAACTGGGTGCTGGACGAGGCGGTCGCGCAGGCGGCACGCTGGCAGGACACCGGCCACGCGCTGCCGGTGTCGGTGAACGTGTCGAGCCTGCAGTTCCAGCAGCCGGCCTTCGTCCACCGCGTGGCCCGCGTGCTGCAGGACAGCCGCCTGCCGCCCGAGCTGCTCGAACTGGAGCTGACCGAAAGCATCCTGGTCGGCGACATCGATGCCGTGCTGCTGCAGCTGCGCGCCCTGGCCGCGCTCGGCGTGCGCCTGGCGATCGACGATTTCGGCACCGGCTACTCCAGCCTGGGCTACCTCAAGCGCCTGCCGATCCACCGGCTCAAGATCGACCGCAGCTTCATCCAGCGCCTGCCCGAGGACGCCAGCGACGCGGCCATCACCCGCGCCATCGTCGAGCTGGGCCGCGCCCTGCACCTGCGCGTGATCGCCGAGGGTGTCGAGACCGAGGCCCAGCGCGAACACCTCGCCAGCCTGGGCTGCGACGAGTTCCAGGGCTGGCTCTACGCCCCGGCCCTGCCCGTTGGGGCGCTGCAGGAACGGCTGGGCTGGGACGCGGCGACACCGGCCGCCCCGGCTTGGGCGACACTGGCGGCATGAGCCAGCCCGACCCCGCCTCCCCGCCCGCACCGATCGTCGTGACCCACCGCCCCGAGGCCGCGCGCTTCGAGGTCGAAACCGACGGCCACCTCAGCATCGCCACCTACCAGCTCGACGCCGAGCACCGTCGCGTGGTGTTCGACCACACCGGCGTGCCCGCCGCGCTGCAGGGCCGCGGCATCGCCGCCGAGCTGGTTCGCACCGCCCTGGCCTGGGCCGAGGCCGAGCGCCTGCAGGTGGTGCCGCGCTGCTCCTATGTGGCGGTGTACATGCGCCGCCACCCGGAAACCCACCCGCTGCTCGAACCGCGCGGCTGAACGGCCCGAGCCGCGCAGCGGCCGGCCTCAATCGCGCAGGTCGATCACCTTCACCTTGACCTTGCGCTCGCGCTCGTTGCGCAGCACCGTCAGCTCGACGCTGTTGTTCACGCCCGCCTTCTCCAGCTCGCTGACGAAGGTGGAAAGCGTCTCCACCGGCCGGCCGTTGACGCCGACGATCACGTCGCCCAGCTCGCCCGTGCGGCGGTTGTAGGGCTGCAGCCCGGCGGCGGCGGCGGGTGTGCCGCGCCCCACCTCGGCCAGCACCACGCCGCTCACGCCGGCGCGCGCAACCAGGTCCGGGCGCACCGGCGTCACACCGATGCCCGGCAGCGGCGCGCGGCCCTTGCTGATCAGCGCCGGCACCACGCGGTTGACCAGGTCGGCGGGGATCGCGAAGCCGATGCCCGAGGAGCTGCCGCTGGCCGAGCGGATCGCCGAGTTCACGCCGATCAGCCGCCCGGAGCTGTCCATCAGCGGCCCGCCCGAGTTGCCGGGGTTGATGGCCGCGTCGGTCTGGATCACGCCGACGACTTCGCGGAAGTTGGCGGTCGGCAGCTCCCGGTCCAGCGCGCTGACCAGCCCCTTGGTGAGCGTGCGCTGCAGGCCGAAGGGGTTGCCGATGGCGTAGACCGACTGGCCGATCTTCAGGTCGCGCGAGCTGCCCAGCGGGATGGGCCGCAGCTCGCGCGGCGGCTTGACCAGCCGGATCACCGCCAGGTCGTACTCCGGCGCCACGCCCACCGGCTCGGCCGCGATCGGCTTGCCCGCGTCGAGCTGCACGAACACCCGGCGCGCGCCCTGCACGACGTGGAAGTTGGTGACGATGTGGCCCTGCGTGTCCCAGACGAAGCCGCTGCCGGCGCCCTGGCTGACCTCGGCGCCGCCGAAGAGGTTGCGCTGCTCGCTCTCGGTGGTGATGTAGGCCACCGACGGCGCGGCCTGCTCGAACAGGTTGATCACCGCCTGCTCGTCGGGCTGCAGCGCGCCGCGCGGGCTGACGCTGCGCGGCGCCGCATCACGCGGCTCGCGGGCGGTGGAGACACCGGACAGCAGCAGGCCGGAGACGGCGGCGGCCACGCCGAGCAGCAGGCCGAGACGGTGGGCAAAGGGAGACAGGGTCATGGCAGTCGACGGGGGTTCGAACGGGTGGGTGTGAAATGAGGGTCGGCAAGCGAGCTTCAAGGTGACGCCGAGGCACCGGCCTGCCGCTGCTGCACCCACCAGTCGGCCAACCCTGTACCCGCGACCCGCCCGCTGGCGAAGCAGGCCGTGAGCAGGTAGCCACCGGTGGGCGCCTCCCAGTCGAGCATCTCGCCGGCGCAGAACACGCCCGGCAGGGCGCGCAGCATCAGCCGCTCGTCCAGGCCCTGCGGGCCCTCCAGCCGCACGCCGCCGGCGCTGCTGATCGCTTCCTCGACCGGCCGCGGCGCGGTCAGCACGATCGGCAGCGCCTTGATGCGCGCCGCCTGCGCGGCCGGGTCGGCCAGCAGCGCGGCCCAGGCGGCAGCGTCCAGCCCCTCGCGCAGCAGCGCTGCCTTCACGCCGTGCAGGCCGGCGTGCTCGCGCAGGTGGTTGGTCCAGGATCGCGCCCCGCGCCCGCGTGCCAGCGCCTGGCGCAGCTCGTCCTCGCTGCGCTGCGGCTGCAGGTCCAGGTGCACCGTCGTCGGGCCACCGGCAGCGATGTCGTCGCGCAGCCGCGCGCTGGCAGCATAGACCAGCGCCCCTTCCAGGCCGTAGGCGCTGACCACCGCCTCGCCCGCGCGGTCGAAGCGCCGCCCCTGCCGGTCCACGTGCGCGAGCCGGACGCCCTTGAGCGGCTCGCCGGCAAACTTGCCGCGCAGGTGCTCGCTCCAGGCCACCTCGAAGCCGCAGTTGGAACTGACCAGCGGCGCCACGTCCACGCCCGCCGCGCGCAGCCAGGGCTGCCAGGCGCCGTCCGAACCCAGCCGCGGCCAGCTCGCGCCGCCCAGCGCCAGCAGCACCGCGTCGGCCGCCACGGTCGTCGCACCGGCCGGGGTGTCGAAGCCCAGGCGCCAGCCCGGGCCCTCGTCGCTGCGCTCCAGCCGGCCATTCCAGTGATGCCGCATGTGCAGCTTCACCCCGCCCGCACGCAGCCGGTGCAGCCAGCCACGCAGCAGCGGCGCGGCCTTCATCCCGGCCGGGAAGACCTTGCCCGAGCTGCCGACAAAGGTGTCGATGCCCAGCCCGGCCGCCCAGTCGCGCAGGCCCTGGGCATCGAGCCCATCTAGCCAGCGGCCCACCGCGTCGGCCCGCTCGCCGTAACGGGCACGGAACGACGCCGCCGGCTCCGAGTGCGTCAGGTTCAGCCCGCCCTTGCCCGCAAGCAGGAACTTGCGCCCGGCCGAAGGCATGGCGTCGTAGACATCGACGCGCGCACCCACGGCCAGCAGCGCCTCGGCCGCCATCAGGCCGGCCGGCCCCGCGCCGACGATCACGACCCGCGGCGCCGCCGCGGCCAAGGAAACATCAGGAACAGCATTCATCACGCCAGTCTAGGCGCAGCGCGCAAAGGCCGCGTTGCCGGCCCTGCCGCGCAGCCGGCGCAGGCGGATCGGGCCGCGATCGGGCCACCATCGGGTCCGTATCGGGGCCGGGCACGGAACTGCGTGAATTTCACACGATCACACCCATGTTGATCCGCTGGCGTGATCGAATCCGACGTGGCCGACCCGCCCGTGATCCAGTGATCCCCTGCCCCCATGACCCTGACCCGCAAGATCCTCCTCGCCCTCGCCGCCCTGCTGCTGGCGCTCGTCGCCGCGCTGGCCTGGCTGGTCGCCACCTTCGACGCCAACCGCTACAAGGGCGTCGCGATCGACTGGATGCGCGAGCAGCGCCAGCGCACGCTGGCCATCGGCGACGTGCAGCTGCGCGTCTTCCCGCGCCTGCAGGTGGAGCTGCGCGATGTCAGCCTGTCCGAAGTGCTGACGACGGCGCAGCAGCCCCTGCAGCCCCAGCCGCGCTTTGCCACGCTGGCCTCAGCCAAGCTGGCGGTGCAGTGGCTGCCGCTGCTGAGGCAGCAGCTGGTGGTCGACGAGGTGCAGGCGCAGGGCGTCTCACTGCGCTATGCCCGCGACGCCCAGGGCCACGCCAACATAGACGACCTGCTGCGCCCGGCGGCCCCGCCGCAGCCCGCCGAGCCACCGGGGGGCCGGGTGCTGCGCTTCGACATCGGTGCGATCCGGCTCGAACAGGTGAGCGTGGACATCGACGACCGCACCGCCCGGTTGCGCGGCCAGGCCCGGCTGGACCGGCTCACCACCGGCCGGCTCACGCCCGGCCAGCCCACGCCGGTGAACCTCGTCGCCCAGGCGCAGTTCAGCGAGCCGGCCGTGCAGGCGCAGGTGGAGGCGGCCATGCGGCTGCGGCTCGACTTCGGCGATGCCGCGCAGCCCACGCTGCAGGTGCTGGCCGAGGCGCCGGCGATCACCTTCAGCCTGCGCGCCGGCGCCCTGCAGCTGCAGGACAGCAAGCTGGCGTTGCAGCGCTTCGAGTTCCAGCCCGGCAGCCAGCGCCTCACGCTCGACCAGCTGGCAGTGCAGTTGCAGGGGGCCCTCCACTCGCCCGGCCAGGCGCCGCAGCCGCTGAAGCTGGCGCTCAACTGGCCGAACCTCGCGGTGCAGGGCCAGCAGCTGCAGGGTTCGCCGCTCAACGGCAGCTTCTCGCTGCAGGGCCCGGCCGCGCTGGCGGGCACGCTCAGCTCCGGTGCCCCCAGCGGCAGCTTCGAGGCCCTGCAGGTGCCTGCCCTCCAGCTCGCGCTCGGCGCCGCCACCCAGGGCGCGGGCGCCTCACGGGTGAAGGGCACGGTGCGGACCGGTCTCACCGCCCGCCTGCAGGCCAGCGAGTTCACGCTGGCCCATCTGGCCATTGACGCCACGGTGCAAAACCCGGCCCTGCAGCCACTGAAGGTCAGCGCCCGCGGGCAGGTGAGCGCGGCCCCCACGCGCGTGCAGTGGCAACTCGGCGGGCAGATGAACGCCCAGGCCTTCGACACCGACGGCCAGCTCGCCCTCGGCGGCCCCCGCCCGCGCCTGCAGGCCCAGGCCCGCTTCGGCGAGCTGGACCTGGACGCGCTGCTGCCGCCCCGCCCGGCGGGCTCGGCGACCTCTGCCACCGCGGCAGCTTCTTCTCCCGCGGCCGCACGGCCCGCAGCCGACACGCCGATCGACCTCTCCGGCCTGCGTGCCCTCGACGCGCAGGTGAAGCTGCTGGCCGGCACGTTGCGTTACCGGCCCTATGTCCTGAAGGACCTCAGCGCCACCGCCGAGCTGGACAACGGCCGGCTGCAGATCGCCCCGCTGCGCCTGCGCACCTGGGACGGCATGCTGGACGCCCGCCTGACCGCCCACGCCGGGGCCGCACCTGCACAGCAACGCGTCACCGTGCAAGCCAAGGCGCAGGACATCCTGATCCAGGCGCTGCTGCAGGACGTGGCCCAGCGTGACCTGCTCGAAGGCCGCGGCCGGCTGACGCTGGACCTGGCCACCGGCGGCGCCAGCGTCGACGCTTTCAAGCGTGCGCTCGATGGCAGTGCCGCGCTGCAGCTGCGCGACGGCGCCGTCAAGGGCATCAACCTCGCCCAGCGCCTGCGCGAGGTGAAAGCCGCCCTGAGCCTGAAGCGCGATGCCGTGGAGGCGGCACAGCGCAGCGAGAAGACAGACTTCTCCGAGCTGTCGGCCAGTTTCCAGGTCCACGCCGGCGTGGCCGAGAACCGCGACCTGAGCCTGAAGAGCCCCTTCCTGCGCCTGGGCGGCGAGGGCCGCATCGACCTGCCTGGCAGCCGGCTCGACTACACCGCCCGCACCACCCTCGCCGGTACCAGCAAGGGCCAGGGCGGCGCCGAGCTGGACGCGCTCAAGGGCCTGACCGTGCCGGTGCGACTGGCCGGCCCCTTCGACGCGCCCACCTGGCGCATCGTCTGGTCCGAGGTGGCCGTCGGTGCTGCGGGCGATCTGGTCAAGGACCAGCTGCAGCGCAAGCTGGAAGCCAAGGCCGCCGACAAGCTCGGGCTGCGGGCCAGCGACGCCGCCTCCACCCCGCTCAAGGCCCAGGTGCGGGAGGCCGCCAAAGAGAAGGCGCGTGAGGCGGTGAAGGAGCGGCTGAAGGGGCTGCTCGGCCCCTGATCCTGGGCCGACCGGCATCGGCGGTCACTCCGCTTTTTGGGGACTTCACGCGACGCGCGAAAGCCGGTCCACTTTGAGGCTGTTTGTGCATCGCTCAGGGACCCTATGCGGCCGCGGACTCACGGGTCCGTGGCCGACTGAGGGGCCTCCGGGGCCGGTCTGCAAGGGCCCCACCCGGCCGCTCCGCCCGGGCACTAGCCGCCCGCCCTGGATCGCGGCCAGGGGCGCAGTTCCTCCAGGTGCTGGCGGAGAAACTCGATGACGATGCGGCGCCGTTCCGTGCCGCGCACCGCCCCTTCACCTTCCACGAGTCCGTCTCGCACGAGCGCGCCGGAGCGCAGCGCCGGGATGCTCAGCGATGCATGGGCGATGATGGCGCGCCAGGCCTTCTTCACCGCATCGGTGGTGATCTGCAATCGGGCGGCGATGCGCTGGTCGGTGTCGCCCTGCAGGGCCAGGAAGGCGATGCTCTGCTGCGCCGGGGTCAACCGCATGCGCGGCAGCGGCGGCGGCTTGATCCAGTGGCTCATGCTGTCGAACACCCCCGCAGGCGGCATGCGCTCGCGGTGGTGCTCGAACCAGATCGGCGCGTGCGACTCGGCCGGCCGGCCCTCGGGCGGTGCAAAGTTGCGCACGCGCTGCGCGCCGCTGGCGCAGATGTACTGAGCCGCCCGCTCGCCGTGGTACTCACTGAGCATGCGGCGCACATTGAAGCCGGTGATGTTCAGGTACCAGGCCGCCGCCGTCAGCGGCAGCAGGCGCTGCGTATCCGGGTGCTGGAAATCCCAGTGGCGCTGCACATACAGCGGTGAAATCAGGTTCAGCCCCTGGCCCGCGTTGGCCCGAGCGATGGCCTGGGTGTCGAGCATCGCGCCGGGCGTGCCGCTGTGCACCTGGCCGTAGAAGGCATCGGCCAGCGACGGCCCCGGCGACGCCAGGATGTCCTCGTACACCGCGTCGGAGACGAACACCGCCAGGCCGAAGGCGTGCAGCGTGGTCGCCCCATCTGCCGCCCCATCAGCCGCTGCATCCTCCCAGACCGCGAAGGGCTTGGGTCGGCGACGGTCCTGCGCCAGGTATGCCGCCCAGAGCGCCGGCAGCGCCATGATCGTGTCGTCACCCGGCCGACACCGGTCATTGGCCCTCAGGAGCCGGATACAGACCTCGAAATCATCTTCGGTCGCCAGACGAAACTGCATGGTGGAACAGCGCGGTGAATCTGCCCCCGATTGTGAACAGTACCGCGCCCGAATCCACGCGGCGCGCGAGCGCCCCACCGGCCTGAGGGAACCCGGCGGACCGGTTCGGCCGATCACGCCAGCAGCACGAGCACCGCCCTCGGGAGGACGGGGTCGGTCAGCTCAGAACAGCTTGCGGATGCGCTCGTAGCGGCTCGAAATTTCCTCGGTCACCATGTCCAGCGCGGCCCGCAGGTTCTGTCCGCTGTCCTTCAGCTCGGCCTTGACCTGGGGCATGCGGGCTTCCACGTCCGCCCATTTCGCCTCCACCTTGTCCCACTCGTCGCGGGCCTCGGCGGTGGCCAGGTGCAGCTTCAGCCGCAGTTCGTCGCGCTCCTGGCGCAAGCGATCCACCATGACTTGCCATTGTTCTCGGGAGTCGGTCATGACCATTCCTTTCGCATGTAGAACTCCTCGGGCAGTCTGCGCCCGGAGCAAGCACGGTCAGGTTGACCCCTGTCAATGCTTCGGATGGGCGTGACTGCGACGGGATACTGTGCAGTATTGCGCACCCCATGACCGAGGTCCGGGCCATTCAGCCTCAAATCGACATCAACTGCCTCACCCCGTTGGCTTCCATCTCGTGGCCGCGGCCGCGGGCGATGATCTCGCCGCGCTCCATCACCAGGTACTGGTCGGCCAGTTCGGCGGCGAAGTCGTAGTACTGCTCCACCAGCACGATGGCCATGGTCTTGCGGTCCGCCAGCATGCGGATGACGCGGCCGATGTCCTTGATGATGCTGGGCTGGATGCCCTCGGTGGGTTCGTCCAGGATCAGCAGCTTGGGGCCGGCCGCCAGTGCGCGGGCGATCGCCAGCTGCTGCTGCTGGCCGCCGGAGAGGTCGCCGCCGCGGCGGTGCAGGAACTGCTTGAGGATGGGGAAGAGCTCGAAAAGCTCGGCCGGGATCGGCGTGCTGCCGCTCTTGTAGGCCAGGCCCATGCGCAGGTTCTCTTCCACCGTCAGGCGGCCGAAGATCTCGCGGCCCTGGGGCACGTAGCCCACGCCCTTGCGCACGCGCTCGTAGGGCACATCGCGGCTGATGTCCTGCCCGTCCAGCGTGATGCTGCCGGTCTTGATGGGCACCACGCCCATCAGGCTCTTGAGCAGCGTGGTCTTGCCCACGCCGTTGCGGCCGAGCACCACCGTCACCTCGCCGAGCTTCGCCTCGAAATCCAGGCCGCGCAGGATGTGCGAGCCGCCGTAGTACTGGTTGAGTCCGGAAACCTTGAGCATCTGCGTTCCTCAACGGCCGAGGTAAACCTCGACCACCTTGTCGTTGGCCTGGACGTCGGCCAGCTTGCCTTCGGCCAGCACGCTGCCCTCGTGCAGCACGGTCACCGTCTTGCGGCCCTCGGTGAGCTGGTCGACGAACTTCATGTCGTGCTCGACCACCACCAGCGAGTGCTTGCCCTCCAGGCTCAGGAAAAGCTCGGCGGTGCGCTCGGTCTCTTCATCCGTCATGCCGGCCACCGGCTCGTCGAGCAGCAGCAGCTTCGGGTCCTGCATCAGCAGCATGCCGATCTCCAGCCACTGCTTCTGGCCGTGGCTGAGCAGGCCGGCGGTGCGCTGGGCCGAGGGCTTGAGGTGGATGAGCGTGAGGATCTCGCCGATGCGGTCCAGCTGCTGCCCGCTCAGGCGGTGGAACAGGCTGGCGCGCGCGCGCCGGTCGGCGGCCAGGGCCAGCTCCAGGTTCTCGAAGACGCTGAGTTCCTCGTAGACGGTGGGCTTCTGGAACTTGCGGCCGATGCCGATCTGGGCGATGTCGTTCTCGCGCAGGCGCAGCAGGTCGATGGTGGAGCCGAAGCTGGCGCGCCCGGCGTCCGGCCGGGTCTTGCCGGTGATGACGTCCATCATCGTGGTCTTGCCCGCGCCGTTGGGGCCGATGATGCAGCGCAGCTCACCCACGTTGATCGCCAGGCTCAGGGCGTTGAGCGCCTTGAAGCCGTCGAAGCTGACCGTGATGTCGTCCAGGTACAGCGCCACGCCCTGGGTGAAGTCCGGCTCGCCGTGCTTGACCAGGCGGCCGTAGGAGGCCGACCGGCCGCCCGATTCAGTCCGGCTGGCCGTGGCGGCCAGGCGGGCCTCGTGCTCGATCTTCAGCCGGGTGCCGGCCTGCATCAGTTCGGGCGTCATGCGCGCACCTCCTTGTCTTCCTTCTTGCTTCGGCTGGTGAGCTTGGCGTAGAGACCGACCAGGCCGTTCGGCAGGAACAGCGTGACAGCGATGAACAGCGCCCCCAGGAAGTACAGCCAGAACTCCGGGAACACCTGGGTGAACCAGCTCTTGGCGCCGTTGACGAAGAAGGCGCCGACGATGGGGCCGATCAGCGTGCCGCGCCCGCCCACGGCCGCCCAGATGGCGATCTCGATGCTGGCCGCCGGACTCATCTCGCCGGGGTTGATGATGCCCACCTGCGGCACGTAGAGCGCGCCGGCGATCGCGCACATCACCGCGCTGAGCGTCCAGATGCTGAGCTTGTAGGCGATGGGGTCGTAGCCGGTGAACATCACCCGGCTTTCGGCGTCGCGGATGGCCTGCAGCACCCGGCCGTACTTGCTGTGGACGATGGCGCGGGCCATCAGGAAGAAGCCGATCAGCGTCAGCCCGGTCAGCACGAACAGCACCATCCGGGTGGACGGCTGGGCGATCGGGATGCTCAGGATGCGCTTGAAGTCGGTGAAGCCGTTGTTGCCGCCAAAACCGGTCTCGTTGCGGAAGAACAGCAGCATGGCCGCGTAGGTCAGCGCCTGGGTGATGATGGAGAAGTACACCCCCTTGATGCGCGAGCGGAAGGCGAAGTAGCCGAATACGAAGGCCAGCAGGCCGGGCACCAGGATGACCAGCAGCATCTGGGCGATGAAGCTGTCGCTGAGCGTCCAGGTCCAGGGCAGTTCCTTCCAGTTCAGGAAGACCATGAAGTCCGGCAGGTCGGCCTTGTACTGGCCGTCGCGGCCGATCTGGCGCATCAGGTACATGCCCATGCCGTAGCCGCCCAGCGCGAAGAACAGGCCGTGGCCCAGGCTGAGGATGCCGGTGTAGCCCCAGATCAGGTCCATGGCCAGCGCGCAGATGGCGTAGCACATGATCTTGCCCACCAGCGCGACGTAGTAGTCGCCCAGGTGCAGCGCCGAGCCTTCAGGCACCAGCAGGTTGAGCACCGGCACCAGCACCGCCACGGTGATGAGCGCGGCCACCACGCCGGTCCAGCCGCGGATGCCCAGCAGCAGGCCGCGGCGCGGCTGCAGCGAGAAGTCGGAAGAGGAGTTCAAGACGGCGCTCATGCTTCGGCACTCCTGCCCTTCATGGCAAACATGCCTTGAGGACGCTTCTGGATGAAGATGACGATGAACACCAGCACCATGATCTTGGCCAGCACCGCACCGGCATAGCCCTCCAGGAACTTGTTGATCAGCCCCAGGCCGAGCGCGGCATACACCGTGCCCGCGAGCTGGCCGACGCCACCCAGGACCACGACCATGAAGCTGTCGACGATGTAGCTCTGGCCCAGGTCGGGGCCGACGTTGCCCACCTGGCTGAGCGCGCAGCCGGCCAGGCCGGCGATGCCAGCACCCAGGCTGAAGGCGTAGGTGTCCACGCGGGCGGTGTTGACGCCCATGCAGGCGGCCATGCGGCGGTTCTGCGTCACGCCGCGCACGAACAGTCCCAGCCGGGTGCGGGCGATCAGCAGCGCCACGCCGATCAGCACGGCCGCGGCAAACACCAGGATGGCCAGGCGGTTGTAGGGCAGCGTCAGGTTGCTGAACACGGCCACGCCGCCGGACAGCCAGGCCGGGTTCTCCACCGCCACGTTCTGCGCGCCAAACAGGCTGCGCACGCCCTGCATCAGCACCAGGCTGATGCCCCAGGTGGCCAGCAGCGTCTCCAGCGGGCGCCCGTACAGCCAGCGGATGACACTGCGCTCCAGCGCCGCGCCCACCAGCGCCGACGCCAGGAAGGCGGCTGGCACGGCGGCCAGCAGATACCAGTCGAAGGCACCGGGCAGGAACTCGCGGAACAGGTTCTGCACCAGCCAGGTGGCGTAGGCACCGATCATCATCAGCTCGCCATGCGCCATGTTGATCACGCCCATCAGCCCGTAGGTGATGGCCAGGCCCAGCGCCGCCAGCAGCAGGATGCTGCCCAGGCTCACGCCGGTGAAGAGCACGCCCAGGCGCTCGCCCCAGGCCAGCCGGCCTTCCACCGCCGTCAGCGCGGCCTGCAGCGCGGCGCGCACCTCGGGGTCGGCCTCGGCGCCGGGGGCCAGGCGCTCTTGCAGCAGGCTCTTGACGCCGGACTCACCGCTGGCCAGCAGCGACTGTGCCGCGGCCAGGCGCTTGCCCTTGTCGCTGGCGCTGACCAGGATGGTGGCGCGCATGCGCTCCAGCTGCGACTTCAGCGCGGCATCGGTCTCGACGCCCCAGGCCTTCTCGATGAGCGGCAGCTGCGCTTCCTCCAGCTGCTGCTTGGCCAGTTCCACCAGGGCGGCGCGGCGGGTCTCCACCTGCGGCGACACCAGCCTCAGCGAGCCCAGCGCGGCTTCCAGCGCGCCACGCATGCGGTTGTTGTTGACCACGTCGTCGGCATCGGCCGGCACAGTCGCCTCGGTCGTGGTGCCAGCCAGCACCGTCTTGCCGTCCAGCGTCACATAGGCCTTGCCGCCTGCGACCTTGACGGCGTCGTCCAGCAGCGCCTGCACCAGCACCGCCAGCGCCGGGTCGGCCTGTGCGGTCGCCTTGTTGAGCGCCGCGATGCGGTCGTCGGTTTCACCCGCGGCGATGGCCGTCGCCTCCTCGGGTGTCAGGGCGCGGACCGCAGGCGCGGCCAGCACGCCCAGGGTCAGCAGCAGAAGCAAGAGAATCCGTCGCATCGGCAGTGCCTTTGATCAACAAAAAACGCGGGCCGGCAACGCCGCCCGCGCCCTCCAGCAGACGCGGTGGATCCGGCTTCGCCGGTCCACGCGCGTCGCCCCCCTTGAGGGGGGAGCGGCGTCAGCCGCAACGGGGGGTGGTCACTTCTTCGCGGGGACGTTCTTCTTGCCCTTGTTCTCGGCGATGTAGTCGCTCCACGGGTCGGCCACGACCGGGCCCTTGGTCTTCCACACCACGTTGAACTGGCCGTCGGCCTTGATCTCGCCGATGAACACCGGCTTGTGCAGGTGGTGGTTTTCCTTGTCCATCGTGGAGGTGAAGCCGCCCGGCGCCGGCATGGTCTGGCCCGCCATGGCGGCGATGACCTTGTCGGTGTCGGTGGACTTGGCCTTCTC
>Ga0073899_10000059_pt1 | contig 90854 bp, 84 predicted proteins | sample KloWWTmetaKNB5Ph_FD_88975 | JGI IMG/M metagenome (GOLD analysis project Ga0073899, IMG submission 88975) | Active sludge microbial communities from Klosterneuburg, Austria, studying microevolution and ecology of nitrifiers - Klosterneuburg... | ecosystem: Engineered > WWTP > Aerobic digester >... | reverse complement strand
GGCTGGCCCGCGGAGGGGCGGTTCATCCAGGCGCCGACGCGGCGGCGGTACAGCAGCACGACCACCGGCGACAGCAGCACGGCCAGCGCCAGGCCGTAGGCCACCGACACGCCGAGCAGGCGCGTGGGCATGTCGATGAGGGTGTTCATGTGGTGTGCGCGTCAGCCCCGCCAGGGCGGATGCTGGGGCGCAGCACACGGTCACGTCAATCGGGCCAGGCCCGCCGTTGCGGTCTGCAGGTACGCCGTTGCGGTCGACAGGTGCCGCGTTGCAGCGTGCAGATCGCGGCCTGCGGTCTGCAGAGGGCGCCCTGCAGTCTGCAGAAGGCCACCTGCTGGCTTGCAGGTTGCGCGTCACAGCCTGCAGATCGGGCCATTCAGCCGGACAAGGCGGCCGATGGCGGCTCCAGCGGCGCCAGCGGGCGGGCTGGGCCGGTTTTTGCAGCCTGCAGGTCGCTCGTTGCAGTCTGCAGGCAGCGACCTGCAGACCAGCTGGCCGGTCTTGCAGGACTGCAGGGCGCCGTCTGCACACCCGCGCGGCGGGGGTGCGGGCTGGCCGGCGGCTGCGCATCCGGCGTTGGCCGCGGGTGCAGGGCTGGCGCAGCGCCCGGTTGCAGCTGCTGCGCCGGTCGGTGGGGGATCAGTTCAGGATCTTGCCCAGGCGCACCAGCTGGGTTTCGCCGCTGTTGTCGTTGACGCCGTCGTTGTCGGTGACGAACATCACGTCGCCACTGGCGAGCACGGCCAGGCCTTCGATCTTTTCCAGCACCGGGCCCCGGGTGGCGCGCAGGTCGGCCATCAGATCACGCACCAGGGTCTTGCGCAGCGTGGAGCCGTCGGTCGCGCTGGCCAGGTCGATGCGGTACAGGCGCTTGATGCGGGCATCGGGGCCGCTCTGGTTGTCACGCTCGACCACCAGGAAGCGGTTGTTGCCCAGGGCGGTGATTTCCGAGAGGCCCACCCAGCCGCCGTTGGGCGACGTGGCCGGGTCCAGCGGGTAGAAGTGGAATTGCCAGGTCTTGGCGGTCAGGTCATACACCGCGATGCGGGGCATGGCCTCGCCCAGCCAGGGGCGCTGCATGGCCACCACGAGCTTGCCGTTGGATTCGGCCACGCCCTCGAAGCCGTAGCGGGTCTGCAGCGCGTTGACGGCATCGGGCAGCGTCACCACCTCCTCGATGACACCGGCGGCCGACACCCGCAGCAGCAGGTTGGCCGAGGTGATGTTTCGCCCGGTCTCGTAGGCGGTCTTGGAGCCGGCGCCTTCGGAGGCCACCCAGAAACCGCCACTGCTGGCCAGGGAAATGCCCTCGGGGTCGAGGTTGACGGTCTTGTCGGCGTTGATCATCGCCGTGACGTCGGCCTGGTCGAAGGCCTGGTTGTTCGCCGCCGCCGGCAGCGTGGTGCCAAAGGTCTTCAGCACGTCGTTGGCATCGGTGATGCGCAGTTCGCTGCGGATGAGGGCGGGCGTGACGCCGACATCGACGGTGAAGATGCGGTTGGCGCGGAAGAAGCTGTCCTCGATCGCGTAGACCGTGTTGCCGGTGGCCGCCGCTGCCATGCCGGAGAGCGCCGCCCAGGGCATGGGCTTGCCGTCGGCCCGGTCCGCGGACTGGACGGTCGGGTAGTTGGCCGCTGCCTTCTGGTAGCCGTAGATGTTGAGCGCCGCACGGGCGGGCAGGCTGCGGTCGTCCACCTCGCTGGCGGAGATCAGCAGGCCGCGCGACGGGATGGCCAGCAGGCCCTCGGGGCTGAGTGCGCCCGGCAGCGCCTGCTTGTAGGCGGGCGCGGTGGGCTGGCTCATGTCGTAGACGGCGACGACGCTGGAGCGCTCGGAGGCGACGAAGAGGTAGTCGGTGCTGCCGAAACGGCCGTAGGCGACGTTCTCAGGCTCGTTGCCCTTGGCGTCGTTGCGGCGATCGTTCATGTGGCCGATGCGTGCGAGGCGGTACTCCAGGTCCATGCCGGCGTCCCAGGCCACGCTGCCGTCGGTGTTGAAGAGGGTGAAGCCGCGGCTGCCGCCCGCCAGGTCGCCCTCGTTGGCGGTGGCGAAGCGGGTCTTGGAGACCCAGGTCACGCCGTCCGGCTCGCGCAGGCGGTCGGTCTGCGTCTGGGTGAACTGGATCAGGTTGGGCCGCTCGTCGGTGAGGTCCACGCTGTCCAGGGTGACGCTGCCGGCCGAGAAATGGCCGGTCACCGCACCGGTGGCCAGGTTGACCAGGGCGATGTGGTTGTTTTCCTGCAGCGTGACGACGGCGACGTTGTCCTCGTTGATCGAGACGTATTCGGGCTCCGGATCGGTGCCGTAGAGGGTGGCGATGCCGGTGAGGTCGACGTTGCGCCGGGTCCAGGCGGTGGGAGCGCCCACCAGGTCGATGATCGCCAGGCCGCCGGCGGGCAGCTGGGGAATGGCGCCGCCGTTGACGCCCTCGTCACGCTCGTTCTCGATCACCACCGCGGCGTAGCGGCCGTCCTTGCTGACCGCCACCGAGTCCGGCTGGCCGCCGAGGTCGAGCGCAGTCACCACCGTGCGGGTGGCGATGTTGACCACCACCAGCTTGCCCGACGGCGCCACGAACGACGGCGAGGTGTTGACCGCCACCAGGGCGTAGGCCCCCACCACCGCCACCGAGGTCGGCTCGCCGTCCAGGGTCAGGGAGCCCAGGCCCACCGGCGCGGACGGGTCGGTGATGTCCACGAAGCCGATCTGCTTGCTCAGCCCGCTGGTGTAGATCAGCGTCATGCCGTCGCTGCTGGCGGCCACGATCTCGGCGTTGACCGCAGTGCTCGACTCGCAGGAGGAACCGAGCTGCGAACAGACGGCGAACGTGGCCACCCGGTTGAAATGCATCGTCGCATCGGGCGTCGAGGCCTGGACGCTGTCGGTCTTCGAGTCGTCGTCACCGCCGCCACAGGCGGCGAGGGTCACCATCAGGGAGGTGGCCAAAGCCAGGGCCAGGGCGGTCCGACGCGGGGTGGGGAGAGACATGTCCGGAATCCTCTTCGCTCTAGAAGAAAACCACGGACGATAGGCAGCCGCGATGACAACCTGGTGAAGCTGGTGAAGCTGGTGAAGCCGGCGCTCCCCGCGGTGGCTTGCACCGCACGCACCGGGCCGCATGGCGCGGCGACGGGCGCGTGGTTTCAGTTGTTGATCAGTCGTTGATCAGGCGCTGATCAGGCCCGCGCCGGGGGCGTCTGCTCGCTGTCTTCCTGCCCTGGTGCCTGGGCGTCCTGCGCGCCGGGGCGGTGTGCGCCCGCCTGCGGGGTCAGCGGGTCGTAGCGCTGGCCGCGCAGCAGCGCGAAGGGCGAGCGCCAGTAGACGGCGACGTTGTGGAAGGGGTCGGTCACGATCTTGGTGGCCCAGGCCAGGCCCCACGCCGGGCCGCGCAGGAAGAACAGGTGCACGGTGCGCAAGAGCACGCCAGCCGCGCCCAGGGACAGCCACACCAGCCCCAGTTCGTGCAGGTAGCCCGCCAGGCCGGCCGCCGCAGGCTGGATCAGGCCGAACAGGCTGGGGCTGAGCCACAGCAGCACGGGCAGGGAGAGCCACACGCCGATCAGCACGCCCTTGCGCTGCATGTTGTAGCCCACCTTGATGGACTCCTTGTGCTCGTAGCTCACCTGGTGGATGCGGTCCTGCCCACGCGGCTCGAAGAAGATGTGGCCCGATTGGCGCGTCACCATGCCCACCAGCCAGCCGATGAGGCCGGACACCGCCGGGTCGACGAACAGCATGGCGTAGGCCGCCAGGAAGCTGAGCGCGCTGATGAGGTGCAGCGTCTGGTTGATGCGGCACTGGTGGTAGTAGCGGTGATCGTCCCAGCGCAGGATCTCGACCTTCTTCATGAATTCACCCATCGTCGCGTTCTCCGGTGGCTGGCCAGCAGCCCAGTGACAGAAGGCGCCAGCGTGACGGGTGGGCGTGACAACTCGGTTGTGGTGGCGTGGCAGAACGATGGCAGCGGGTGCGGGTTTGCGCTGGCGCAAGCGAGCGGCCTGCGCAGGCCCTTCAGGCGTTTGCCGCAGCGGGGGCAGCCGGTTCAGGATGCGCCCGGGAGGCTCGGGGCAGGAAGCGCAAAGGCAAGATACGCAATGGCTTGTTCAAGCCTGGGCCCGTTGGCGCCGATATCGGGCCAATGTCCTCCGTCGACGCCGTTCACCCCCCGCGCTGTGCAGCTCGCCCCAGGGCAGCCGCCATGATTGCAGGGGCCGGCCGGCTGGGCTGGCTGGCACGGCTGATGTGGCTGCTGCTGTGCAGCCTGCTGGGGCCGCAGGCCCTGGCGGCACAGGCCGAGGCAGGCACGGCGAGCGCGGCGAGCACTGCAGTCACGGTGAGCACCGTGAGCACGATCGAAGTGGACCCCGGGGCCCCCCTGCGCGGGGTCGCCCCGCAGGTGCAGGTGCTGGAGGATCCCGATGCCCGGCTCGACACGGCCCAGGTGCTGCGCCGGCTGGACGGCTGGACGCAGCCGGGCGGCGACGCGATCCGGCTCGGCTCCGCCCGGTCGGCGTTCTGGCTGCGCCTGCGGCTGGCCAACCGGGGCACGGGGCCTGGTGAGTTCGTGCTGGCCCTGGGTTCGGTCCGGCAGGACCATGTGCGCTGGGTCGTGGCGGACCCGTCCGGGCGCGTCGAGCTCGAACGTGACAGCGGCGAGCGCTCGCCCCGGTCCAGCCGCCTGATCGACACGCAGGAGCTGGTGCTGCCGCTGGCACTGGCCGCCGGGCAGCAGCGCGACGTCTATGTGCGCATCCGGTCGCACGACGGCCTGTCGGAGCCGATGGCGCTGGAGGTGGGCAGCCGTGACCGCTTCCAGGACCGGGCGCGGCAGCGGCTGGCCCTGATGGCCCTGTACTGCGGCGCGCTGCTGGCGCTGCTGGCCTACAACCTGTTCCTCTTCCTGTCGACCCGGGGCCCCGAGTTCGCGGCCTACGTCACCTATGCCGCGGGGCTGCTGCTGTGGAACCTGGCGTACCACGGCATCGGCTTCGAGTGGTTCTGGCGCGACCAGCCGATCCTCAACCATCAGCTGCCGCTGATCGGCGGGGCACTGGCGCATGCGGGGGCCTGGTGGTTCGTGCCGGCCTATCTGCGCCTGCATGAGCGACCCGGGCTGCAGGGGGTGCTGCGGGCCTACCGGGTGGCCGCAGGGGCCCACCTCGTCTGCATCCCCCTGGCGCTGGCCGATTTCTACACGCTGAGCACCTACATCGCCTTCGCGGTCGGCACGCCGATGCTGCTCTACACACCGGTCCTGGCCTGGCGCCTGGCGCTGCAGGGCCAGCGCGAAGCGGTGTTCCTGGCACTGGCCTTCGTGGCGCCGGTGCCGGCGTTGCTGCTGTTCTACGCCCAGCTCTTCGGGGTCCTGCCCATGGGGGAATGGGGCCGCTTCAGCATCCAGATCGGCTCCTTCATCGAGATGATCCTGCTGGCCTTCGGCCTGGCGGATTCGATGAACGCGCTGAAGGCCCAGAAGCTGGCGGCCGAGCGTGCGCTGGCCCACAGCCTGGAGCGGCAGGTGGCCAAACGCACGCGCGACCTGGAGGCCGCCAACCGGCTCCTGTGCACGCAGGCGGTCACCGACGAACTCACCGGCGTGTTCAACCGGCGCCGCTTCAACGAGGCCTGCGCGGCCGAGCTCGGCAGCGGCGTGGCGCGCAGGTCCTTCGCGCTCGCGATGTTCGACCTGGATCACTTCAAGCGCTACAACGACGTCTACGGCCACCAGGCCGGCGACAGGGTGCTGCGGCAGGTGGCGCAGGGCGTGGCGGCGGCGCTGGGGGCGCGCGGCGAGGTCTACCGGCTCGGCGGAGAGGAGTTTGCCGCCCTGTTTGCCGCGGACGGCCCGGACGAGGCCGTGGCGGTCACGCAGTCACTGCTGGTGGCCATCCGCGCGCTGGACCTGCCCCATGGGGGCAACCCCTGCGGCCGGGTGACGGCGAGTTTCGGGGTGCAGTGGTGTGGTCGTAGCAGCAAGGCGGACCTGGATCCTGACCTGCTGTACGCCAGCGCCGACCAGGCGCTGTACCAGGCCAAGGCGCAGGGCCGCGACCGGGCCGTGGCACAGCGCCAGCCGCCCACTGAAGCACCAGTGGCGACGGGTGGCTGCGCAGCACAGGTCGAGCCGGCCTGAAGGGCGGCGGCGCCTGGTACCGGCCGCCGTCCTTCAGGGCCAGGTCCAGCCCGGGTGGTCGAAGAAGTTGCCGTAGTTGCGCATGGCCTGGAAGGCCGCCAGCGCGCCGGTGCGCTGGGCCTCGGGCTTGGGTGAGCGCCGCATGGTGTCGGTGGCCCAGCGCAGGTCGCGCTCGACGATGACGTTGAAGGCCTTGCGCTGCGCACTGGGCGGCTTGCCGGCGGACTTGGCCAGCTCGTCAAGCTGGGCCTCCACCTGGTCGGCCAGGGTGCGGTAGTCGGCGCTGGCCAGCTTCTGCTGCTCGACCGCCTCGCGCTGGCGAGCCAGCAGCTCACGCAGGCGCGCCATGGTCTGCTGGGTGGCGGCGTCCGGGTCGCGGCGCGCACTGCTGCCCTTGGTCACGGCGGAGGCGGGTACCGCTGCGGACGAAGCGGCCTGAGGCTGCGCCTGCACCGGGGCGCTACCGGCTGCATGCAAGGCCAGCACGGCTGCGGCCAGGCCAAAGCGGCGCAGCCGCACAGCGGTGCAGACGCAGGGAGAGTGCAAGGACATGGTTCAGTGGGGGTGAGCGGTTGATCGGCGGGGCGTTGAACGAAGCGCGCCCCGTCTGGGCAGCGGCCGTCGGGATCGTACCCAAGCGCAGATGAACCACAGCTGAACGCACCCCGCCCATCGACCGGGAACCTTGTTCCAGTGCAAGGACAGCGGCGCCCCGCTGCCCGACAGTGGCGGCGTGGATGCCACCCTGCTCCGTCTGCACAGCCGTTGGCTGATGCGCTGGCTGCTCACCCTGCTGTGCATGGTGGGCGGCGCGGTGCTGGCGGCGGGGCCTGATGCCGTGGCCGCGGTGAGCCACCACGCGGCGCAGGCAGGGCATGCCGCTCATGCAGCGGATGCGGCGGATGCGGCGCATGCGGCCCACGTGGCACAGGCGCCCGTCCGCACGGCGCAACTGCAACTGCAACTGCAACCGCAATTGCAACAGCAACCGCAACTGCAACCGCCGCAGCCCTGCCCGGGCGACCAGCCCTGCGACCGCTGCCAGGCCAGCGCCGCCTGCGGGCACTGTGCATCGCCCTGCGGCAGCGGCTGCGCGGCGGCGGGCCTGCTGCCCGCAGCGCCGCGGCTGCCCCACGCGGCGGCGCAGCAGCGGGGCCGGCCGATCGAGCCGGCGCACCAGGGCCGGCCGGCCAACCCGCCGGACAAGCCGCCGCCGATCGCCTGAGGCCAGGCCCGGCAGCGGCAGCCGCCGCGCCTGAGAAGCTGTGAGCGCGCGGTGCATGGCGGGGCGGGTTGCCGTCCCCCCTCCCGTCGCCCTTCCCTTCGCACAGCCCTTCGCAGATCCCTTCGCCCATCCCATCCGACAACCGCCCCGTGGGTGCGCTGCATGGCTCGACGCCGGCAGGCACGCGACGCGGCGAGGAGCCTTTTCATGAACATGACCCATTACATGCAGCTGCTGGCCGACAACCAGCCCTGGAACCTGATCCTCTTCATGGCCGTGCCGGTGATCCTGGCCGAGACCGTGGCCATCACCGAGCTCTTCGTGCTGCTGCACCGCCTGGGCAGCGGCACGCTGGTGCGGCTCAACCGCGCCGCCAGCATCGCCGGCGGGCTGTACTTCGCGGGCGTGTTCGCCTACCTGCTGAGCACGGCGGTGATCCCGCTGACGCAGACGGGCCAGTGGCGCGGGCCCGCGGACGTGATCGCGGTGGGCTTCTACCTGCTGGGCGTGGTGCCGCTGGTGGGCATGGCCCTGCTGGACCTGCGCTGGGTCGGCCGCGACTTCAGCGAGGAGCGGCGCATGACCTGGCACGCCGTGGCGGTGGCCGCCTTCCTGGTGGTGGCGCACATCGCGATGATCTTCGGCATGCTGGACCCGACGCTGTTCACCGGTGGCGCCGCTGCAGCCGCTGACATGGGCGGGCACATGGCGCATTGAGGGGCGGGGGCGCATCGCTCCCCCTCACCCCGGCCCCCTCCCGCTGCCTCAGCCCAGCACGTCCGCCCAGATGTTGCGCGCCCAGGTGTGCGCGTAGGTGGCTTCCAGCGCATTGCGTGCGGCCGACAGGCCGCCTGCACCGGCCACCGGGGCCAGGGTCTTCTGCGCCGCGTCCCACTTGTGCACCAAGGCCACGTGCACCGCCTCGGTCTCGGAGACGAAGCTGTAGCAGGTGTTGGTGATGACCGGCGAGTCGTTCAGCGGCTGGCCGGTGAGCCTGGCGATCACGGCATCGGCCACCGCCTTGGCGTGGTTGTTGGCCATGAAGCCGGACTTGGGCATGGCCGGGGCCGACGCGGTGGCGTCGCCGATCACGTGCACGCCCGGCGCCTTGGCCGACTCGAAGCCCTGGAACTCCACCCCCACCCAGCGGTTGTTCACCGAGATCAGCGGCTGCGCGATGCGCCCGGCCTGCTGCGGCGGGATGATGTTGAACAGGTCGGCCTTGAAGTCCTCGGTCTCCAGCCTGGCCACGTGGGCGCGGTTGTCGAACTCGATCACCTCGCTGTTCGGGCGGTACTCGATGATGCCGGGGTACAGCTCCTGCCAGGCCTTGAGGAACAGGCCCTTCTTGGAGACGATGTCCGGGTTGCCGTCGAGGATCACCAGCTTGGACCGGGGCTTGGCGCGCTGGAAGTACTGCGCGACCACGCTGGCGCGTTCGTAGGGCCCGGGCGGGCAGCGGTAAGGGGCCTTGGGGATCGAGAGGGCGAACACGCCGCCGTTGGGCAGCGCTTCCAGCTGGCGGCGCAGCGCCACGGTCTCGGGACCGGCCTTCCAGGCGTGCAGCACCCGGCCGGCATCGTGCGCGGCGGCCAGGCCGGGGATGGCGTCGTACTGGAAGTCGATGCCCGGCGCGACGATCAGCCGGTCATAGGGCAGCGGCTCGCCGCGCGCCAGGCGCACCTGCTTCTTCTCCAGGTCGATGGCCACGGCCTCGTCGTGCACGCGCCGCACGCCGTACTTGTCCAGCCCGTCGTAGGGCAGCGTGATGTCCTCGATGCGCCGGCTGCCGGCCAGCACCAGGTTGCTGATCGGGCAGGAGACGAAGCGCTCGCGGCGCTCCACCAGCGTCACCTCGATGCGCGGCTCCCACTTGCGGAGGTACTTGGCCGCGGTGGCACCGCCGAAGCCGGCACCGATCACCACCACGCGGCCGATGGGCTTGTCGCCGATCAGGCTGGCACAGCCGCCGAGGCCGAGCGAGGCCGCACCGGCCAGGCCCGTGGACAGGGTGGTGAGGAACTGGCGCCGTTGCAGCGTCTTGAGGGTCATGTTCGTCATGGGGCAGGCCTGGGTTCAACGCACCGGCAGTGCGGCGAAGTACTGCGCGATGCGGCGCAGCTCGTCATCGCTGTAGCCCTTGGCGTGCTGGTGCATCACCGTGGCCGCGGGACGCTGCCCGCCCTTGAACTCGATCAGCGCACGGTACAGCGTGTCCGCGCCCCGGCCGGCGATGGCGGGGATCGCTCCCTGGTCGCGCCCCTCGGTGCCGTGGCAGGCCGCGCAGGTGGCGGCCCAGGTGCGCACCTGGCGTTCGGGCAGGGTCGTCGCCGTGCCCGTAGCGGCAGGCTGCGCCTGCACGGCGGCGCTGCCACACAGCAGCAGGAGGCCACTCAGCAGCAGGGCCGGTTGGCGAGGGATCAGGGTGTTCATGGCTGGCGTCGGTGCACTCGTTGCACCCTTCTTCATGCATCAGCCCGTCACTGTGCCCGCAAGTGTTCTGCGCACCAAATAGACATGAAGATGAAGCATATGAGCTGAATTCATAAGCAGCCCGTTGGCAGGGAAGGATCCTGACCGGCAGGCGCTGGTGCGGCAGCAGCCCCGCGGCGCCAAAGCGATCGGGGTCGGCCGGTGCGCGGGACGACAAGGTCATCTCGTCTTGCCCCCTGTGCCCGTGCGGGGGCTGGACCGCCCCGGAGCGGTTCAAGCTTCGCGCGTGATCTGTGACTCGACCCCGCCGGTGGAGGCATCGGGCGCGCGCATGAGGCCCCAGCCTGTCAGCTCCGCCAGCAGCAGCTCCGCCATGGTGCGCACGATGCAGCCATGGCCAGCGTGGCCACCGAGGACGCACCCCTGGGCGTCGCTGACGCTCAGGGGCAGGTGCGAACCGTTGGCCGCCACGCTGCCCGCGAGGCTGAGCAACTCCAGGTCCTCGTCGAGCGTCAGCGTCGTCACCGCACCGGCCAGGCGGATCAACGCCGGCCGCAGGCTGCCAATGCCGGCCAGCACGGCGGAGCCGGGCCAGTTCTGGCCCGTCGCCCCGGGTCAGGTCATCGGGGTCAGATCATCGGTGTCAGATCGCCGCGGCCGGGTCGTCTGGCGTGGCCACCTCGCCACCGGCGACGAAGCGGGTCACGTGCCGCGGCTTGAGCCAGGCACGGCTGCCGTGCTCCAGGCCGAGCTGTTCGCGCAGCTGCTGCCAGCGCGCACGCGGCAGCTCGACGTCGACGTAGCTGCCGTCCTCGCGCTGAAACTCCAGCCGCGTGCGCGGGCCGACGGTCAGTGCCTGGCTGAAGGTGACGCTCCAGGCCTCGCTCTCGGGCAGGGGCGCCGGTGCCGCCAGCACCTCCAGCTCGTGCGGGCGCACGTAGGTCACGTCCTCGTGCGCGGTGGCACCGCCCGGGCTGTGGCCGCTACCGTCCAAGTGACGGCCATGGAAGAGGTTGACGTCGCCCAGGAACTGCAGCACGAAGGGCGTGGCGGGCCGGTCGTAGACCTCGTCCGGGCTGCCCTGCTGCTCGATGCGGCCCTGGTTGAGCACGACGATGCGGTCGGCGACCTCCATCGCCTCCTCCTGGTCGTGCGTGACGAAGACGCTGGTCACATGCACCTCGTCGTGCAGGCGGCGCAGCCAGCGGCGCAGCTCCTTGCGCACCTTGGCGTCCAGCGCGCCGAAGGGCTCGTCGAGCAGCAGCACCTTGGGCTCCACCGCCAGCGCGCGCGCCAGGGCGATGCGCTGGCGCTGGCCGCCGGAGAGCTGGTGCGGGTAGCGGTCCGCCACCCAGTCCAGCTGCACCAGCTCCAGCAGCTGCATGACCTTGCGACGGATCTCGGTGTCGTTCGGACGGGTACGAATGCCGGAGCCGGGCTTCGCCCGGGTGGGCCGCACGCGCAGGCCGAAGGCGACGTTCTCGAAGATCGTCATGTGGCCGAACAGCGCGTAGTGCTGGAAGACGAAGCCGACGTTGCGTTCACGCACGTGGGTGTGGGTGGCGTCCTCGCCATGGAAGAGCACGCTGCCGCTGTCGGCCACTTCCAGGCCGGCGATGATGCGCAGCAGCGTGGTCTTGCCGCAGCCAGACGGCCCCAGCAGCGCCACCAGCTCACCCGAGGGGATGTCGAAGTGGATGTGGTCGCAGGCCACGGTGGCGCCGAAGCGCTTGTTCAGATTGCGGATCTCGATGCTCATTCTGGATTCATGCCTCAGCTGGGTTCGCCCTGGGTCAGGGCCTCGCGCTTCTCGCGGTGCACGCGCTGTTCGACGACGTACTTGGCCACCAGCGTCACCAGCGCCAGCCCCGCCAGCAGCGAGGCGACAGCAAAGGCAGCGGCGAACTGGTACTCGTTGTAGACGATCTCGATGTGCAGCGGCATGGTGTTGGTCTGGCCGCGGATGTGGCCGGAGACCACGCTGACCGCGCCGAACTCACCCATCGCCCGCGCGTTGCACAGGATCACGCCGTACAGCAGCGCCCACTGGATGTTGGGCAGGGTGACGCGGCGAAACATCTGCCAGCCGTTGGCGCCCAGCACCCGGGCGGCCTCCTCCTGCTCGATGCCCTGGGCCTGCATCAGCGGGATCAGCTCGCGCGCCACGAAGGGAAAGGTGACGAAGATCGTCGCCAGCACGATGCCGGGCACCGCGAAGATGACCTTCAGGTCGTGGTCGCGCAGCCATTCCCCAAACCAGCCCTGCAGGCCGAAGATCAGCACGTAGATCAGGCCGGCGATGACCGGGCTGACCGAGAACGGCAGGTCGATCAGCGTGAGCAGGACGTTCTTGCCGCGGAAGTCGAACTTGGTGATGGCCCAGGCCGCGGCCACGCCGAACACCAGGTTCAGCGGCACGCTGATGGCGGTGGCCATCAGCGTGAGCTGGATGGCGCTCAGCGCATCGTCGTCCATGACGGCAGCCAGGTAGACCGCCCAACCCTTCTTGAGGGCCTCGACGAAGACGGTGGCCAGCGGCACAAAGAGGAACAGCGTCATGAAGCCGAGCGCCAGGGCGATCAGCGTCCACTGCACCCAACGCGGCTCACTGGTGGCGCTGCGCAGCAAACGCGGCGGGACACCTTCATCCAGCTTCCCCTCACGGATCCGGCTGTGCCGGTCCGTCGAGGGGTGGCCCCGTTCGTGGCTGTCCATGGGGGTAGCGAGCGACTGCGCGCTTGGGGGCTTCATAACATTCCCTGACGGCGACGCGACCAGCCTTGCAGCGCGTTGATGGTCAGCAGCATGACGAAGGAAACCACCAGCATCACCACCGCGATGGCGGTGGCGCCGGCATAGTCGTACTGCTCCAGCTTGGTGATGATCAGCAGTGGCGTGATCTCGCTGATCATCGGCATGTTGCCGGCAATGAAGATCACCGAGCCGTACTCACCCAGCGCGCGGGCAAAGGCCAGTGCAAAGCCGGTGAGCAGCGCGGGCGAGAGGATCGGGAAGATCACTTTGCCAAAGGTCTGCCAGCGCGTGGCGCCCAGCGTGGCAGCGGCCTCCTCCAGCTCGCGGTTCACATCCTCCAGCACGGGCTGCAGGGTGCGCACGACGAAGGGCAGGCCGATGAACACCAGCGCCACCCACACACCCAGCGGCGTGAAGCTGACCTTGAAGGGCATGAACTGGCCGATCCAGCCGTTCTCGGCCCAGATGGCCGTCAGCGCAATGCCCGCCACCGCCGTGGGCAGGGCAAAGGGCAGGTCCACCAGGGCGTCGATGATGCGCTTGAACGGGAACTCGTAGCGCACCAGCACCCAGGCGACGATCAGGCCGAACAGCGCATTGAGCAGCGCGGCCAGGAAGGACGCACCGAAGGTCAGGCGGTAGGAGGCCAGCACCCGTGGAGTGGTGGTGGCGTCCAGGAACTGGTCCCAGGTCAGCGAGGCCGTCTTGAGGAAGGCCGCCGACAGCGGGATCAGCACGATCAGGCAGAGGTAGAGCAGCGCAAACCCGAGCGCCAGATCAAAGCCCGGCAGCACAGTGTGGCGCCGCAGCAGGGTGCGGGAGAAGACCATTGGAGCGCCGCCGTCACTTCTTCGTGTAGATCTGGTCGAACACGCCACCGTCCGCGAAGTGCGCCTTCTGCGCCTTGGCCCAGCCGCCGAACACGTCGTCGATGGTGAACAGGTTCACCTTGCCGAACTGCTTGTCGTACTTCGCGGCCACCCTCGGGTCGATCGGGCGGTAGTGGTTCTGCGCGGCGATGTCCTGGCCTTCGGGCGTGTACAGGTACTGCAGGTAGGCGGCGGCCACCTCGCGGGTGCCCTTCCTGTCGGCGTTGCGGTCCACCACGGACACCGGCGGCTCGGCCAGGATCGACAGCGAGGGCGTCACGATCTGGAACTTGTCCGGCCCGAGTTCCTTGGTCGCCAGGTAGGCCTCGTTCTCCCAGGAGATGAAGACATCGCCGACGCCCCGCTCGGTGAAGGTGATCAGCGAGCCGCGCGCGCCGGAATCCAGCACCGGCACGTTCTTGAACAGCGCGGCGACGAAGTCCTGCGCCTTCCTTGCATCACCGCCGTTCTTCTTCAGTGCGTAGCCCCAGGCGGCCAGGTAGTTCCAGCGGGCGCCGCCGGAGGTCTTGGGGTTGGGGGTGACCACCGCGATGCCGGGCCTGGCCAGGTCGTCCCAGTCCTTGACACCCTTGGGATTGCCCTTGCGCACCAGGAAGACGATGGTGCTGGTGTAGGGAGAGCTGTTGTGCGGCAGGCGCTTCTGCCAGTCGGCGGGAAGGAGCTTGGCCTTCTCGCCGATCTCGTCGATGTCGTAGGCCAGTGCCAGCGTCACGACATCGGCATCCAGCCCATCGATCACCGAGCGCGCCTGCTTGCCCGAGCCGCCGTGCGACTGCTTGATGGTCACGTTGTCGCCGGTCTTGGCCTTCCAGTGCGCCGCGAAGGCCTTGTTGAAGTCGACGTAGAGCTCGCGCGTCGGATCGTAGGAGACGTTGAGCAGGCTGAAGTCACGCGCCTGGGCGGGAGCGGCCAGGGCCAGGCCGATGCTGGCCACCGCCAGGAGGCGGGCGGCCGAGCGGGCCACTGAATGGGCCACGGCGCGGCGGGAAGACGGGAAGATCGAGGCGGTCATGACGGGTGTCCTTGGCTGAATGACCGGCATGCTAGGAACGCCCCTTGTTGGTCGGAACGAAGGAATGCGAGGTTGCTTATGCGGATAGCGAATGTCGGCGCAGGCAACGCCCCGGGGCTCGCCCGGGGCTGGCGGCACCTTTGCTTATGCAAAAAACAAGTAAGCAAAGAATGATTCAGTTGTTTGTTGCAGGACGACGGGTCTCCACAATGACCCGACCCCCTCACGACCCCCTCAACCAGGCAGCTTCAGCGCCTGCTTCCTGTTCCCGTGAACTTCCAGCAACTCAGATCCGTGCGGGAAACCGTACGCCGCGGCTTCAACCTCACCGAGGTGGCTGCCGCACTGCACACCTCGCAACCCGGCGTGAGCCGGCAGATCCGTGAGCTGGAGGAGGAACTGGGCGTGGACATCTTCGTGCGGGCCGGCAAGCGGTTGACCGGGTTGACCCCGCCGGGCGAGACGGTGCTGCCGATCGTCGAGCGCCTGCTGGTCGAGGCCGAGAACCTGAAACGGGCGGGGGCGGACTATGCCGCCGTCGGTCGTGGCACGCTGACGATCGCGGCCACCCACTCCCAGGCGCGTTACGCACTGCCTCCGGCCGTGCGCGACTTCGCCGCGGGATACCCGCACGTCGAGCTGCACCTGCACCAGGGATCGCCGCAGCAGGTGGCCCAGATGCTGCGCAGCGGGGAGGCGGACATCGGCATCGCGACGGAGGCCCTGGCCGAGTTCGATGACCTGGTCGCCCTGCCCTGCTACCGCTGGACCCACTCGGTCGTCGTGCCCAAGGGGCACCCCCTGGCGCAGGAGGCCCAGTCCGGCCAGGCCCTGTCGCTGCTCAGGCTGGCGCAGTTTCCGCTCATCACCTATGAGCCCGGCTACACGGGCCGTGGGCACATCGATGAGGCCTTCCGCCGCCATGACCTGACGCCCAACGTGGTGCTCGGCGCGATGGACGCGGACGTGATCAAGACCTACGTGGACCTGGGCATGGGGGTGGGCATCGTCGCCTCGATCGCCTACGACGAAGAACGCGACACGTCGCTGTACGCCATCGACGCACGCAACCTCTTTGCCACCAACCTCACGCGCCTGGCCCTGCGCAGGAACGCCTTCCTGCGCAGCTACGTCTACGACTTCATCCAGGGCTTTGCACCGCCGCTGGGCCGCGCGGCTGTGGAGGCCGCGTTGCGGCAGACGGTGGGCAGCGGATTCGAGATCTGAGGACCTGAGGCCGAATCTGGCACGCCAGCGGACCCCGGGGAGCGTCCCGGCAGGCTCAACTGGCCGGCCTGACCGGCTGGCGCCGCGCTGCCTCGCCGGGTCGGGCCGCACCCGTGAACAGCCGGCGCAGGTAGACGCCGATCGCCGCTGGGTCACCGATCACGCGCAGCCAGACGCGCAGCAGCGTCTCCCAGGTCCGCAGCACGGCGGCCCCCGACGATGCGGTGGGCGCCAGGCAGGCCAGCAGCCACAGCGGCAGGGCGTCCCACAGCGCCGGGCGCCACGACATGGCCTTGGCGAGGTGGCGGCGAGCCACGTCCGGCAGGCCGGCGGCCAGGGCGGTCCGCCCCACCCACAGCTCGTGGTGCTGGCGGATGACCTGCAGCTCGGGGTCGTGCGGCGCCTTGGCGTGGAACAGCTCGTCGAAGTATTTCAGCTTGTTGACCTCGAAGCGGTGCGCCCCGGCGCCCGATGCCAGGTGGTCGCACTGCAGCTTGCGCCCGCCGGCCGCGTTCTCGTGCTTGCAGGCGCTGGGCACGGCGATCATGGCCGCGGGGAAGTGCTGGCACAGCAGCGCCAGGAAGCGGAAGTCGGCCGCGCTGCGGGTGGCGGTGCTGAACTCGCCGACCGTCGCCAGCGCCTCGCGGCGCAGCAGCGTGACCGGCAGCCAGTTCAGGTAGCCCCAGCGCATGTGGGTGAAGATCGAGCCGTGGTAAACCCGCGCCGCCGGCATGCCCAGGCGGTGGACGACGCGCTGGCCCCAGGCGCCGACCGGCTCGCGGCGGCTGTAGACGCGCAGGTAGTCGTCGTCCCGGGGCTGCAGGATGGCCGCGCCGTACAGCCCCAGCGCCCGGGCCTGGCGGGCCATGGCCGGCACCACCACGCGGTCGAAGACCTGGCCGTGGTTGTGGAACTCGGTGGTGACGAACATCTGCTGCGCATGCGCGTCCAGGAAGGCGGTGGTCAGCGCCAGGAAGTGCGGATACCACTCGTCGTCGGAGTCGAGGAAGGCGATGTACTCGCCGCGCGCGGCCCGCAGCCCCGCGTTGCGTGCGTGGTAGACCCCCGCATTGGCCTGCTGCAGCACGTGGATGCGCTCGTCACGCAGGGTGGCCAGCCAGGCAGCGGTGCCGTCGGTCGACCCATCGTCGACCACGATCAGCTCCCAGTCCAGGCAGGTCTGGCGCCGCACGCTGTCGACCGCGCGGCTGAGCACGTCGGCGCGGTTGTAGGTGGGCAGGATGATCGAGACCTTGGGGGCTGTAGGCATGGGCACCGCGCCGACGATCAAGGACCGGTCGCGGTGCTTTCAGTTTCGTGGGCGTTTGTGAAAGCCCGATGAAACAACGTGATACGTGTCGGTGCCCGGTCGGGTGGGCTGGGGTCGCTGCAGGCGCCACGTGGCGCGCAGCTCGCCGCCCACCCGGTTCGCCAGTGTGGACATCGCGCGGCACGGCAAGGGGAGCCTGCCCAGGCAACGCGGCACCCTGGCGGCTGCGCCGCTGCGCTCCTCGAAGTGCACGGGTCGCCCCATCGAGCGGTGCTGCCCGGCAAGGGGAGGTTTTGTATCGCAGTGTTGCATGGGCGGCAGCTTCAAGGTCTTGATGCAGGAACAGCGCCTGGCAACCCACCGGCATCACGCCGCGATGCGGTCCAATACCACCAACACCCCTCATGCGAGCCTGCCCATGTCCCGATTCTTCGCCTTTGGCGAGCAGCGCGACGAGTTTCCGATCCCCGTGCTCAACGAGCACGCAGTGCGCGCGGCGGCAGGCATCGTCTTCTTCTTCGCCATCGTCGCCTTCATGAATGCCTGGCTGGTCGGCAACTTCCGGCCGACGCGGGTGTTCGTGGTCGCGTTCCTGATCGACTTCACGCTGCGCATCTTCATCAACCCGAAGTTCGCGCCCAGCCTGATCCTCGGCCAGTGGATGGTGCGCCGTCAGCAACCCGAGTGGGTGGGCGCACCGCAGAAGCGCTTTGCCTGGGCGATCGGCTTCGTGCTCGCGGCGGTGATGCTGTACCTGGTGGTGATCAAGCACGTCATCGGGCCGGTCAACCTGATCGTCTGCGCGGCCTGCCTGCTGCTGCTGTTCTTCGAGACGGCGTTCGGCATCTGCATCGGCTGCAAGGTCTACAACGCGCTCAACCGGGACAAGGCACAGCGGTGTCCCGGTGGCGTCTGCGAGGTCCCGCCCGGCACCGGCACCGGCGTCAGCCTGTTCCAGGGCGCGGTGGTGGTGGTTTTCGCCGCCGTGATCGTGATCTGGGCGACACACGTGGCCGACAACGACCCCTACGCACGGCCCACCCAAGGTGCCTCAGCGGATTCCGCGGTACCCGTCGATCCTGCCGAGGCCGAGCGCTGCAAGGTGCCCGACTTCGCCAAGGCGATGGGGCACGAAGAGAAATGGAAGCTCCACAACAACTGCCAATGAGACGGCCCGCCATGAACCCGCCCCCCCGCAACCGCCAGACCCGCCGCCACTGGATCGCCACCCTGGTGGCAGCCGGTGCCTCGCTCACGGTGCTGCCCGCGGCGCACGCGGCCCAGCCCGTCGTCGAGATCATTGCCTTTGCCCACCCGCCGGTGCAGTCCGCGCTCAAGCCCCTGCGCGACTGGCTCGCCACGCAGGGCAGCAAGGTCAAGGTCATCGAGATCGACCTGGAGACCCACGCGGGCGAGAAGCGGCTGCAGGCGGTCGGTGTGACCGGCCATGTGCCGGTGGTCGTGCTCATCGACGGCCAGCACCTGCACAAGCGCGCGGACGGCAGTGCAGTCGACCTCGTGAGCTTCCCAGCCGGCCCCGGCACGCCCCCGGGCGTGAAGGGAGCCTGGTCCGCCGCGGATGTCGAGTCGATCCTGAAGCCGCGGCTCCGGTGAGATGTCGATGCAGGCTGCACTTAACGAACTCCGACGAATGCCTGCCTGGGTGCGCCGTATCGCCCAAGCCGTGAGCCTCGGCCTGGCGCTGGCGGTCGCTCTCCCGGCCCAGGCCCAGGACCTGCGCTTCGAGCGCGTGGCGGAAGGCGTGTACGCGCACATCGGCGATACCGGCGCTCGCACGGTGGCCAACCAGGGCCTGAACGCGAACATCGGGCTGGTGCTGACACCCGGCGGCGCGGTGCTGATCGACAGCGGCGCCACCTCGCGCAGCGCGCAGCACATCCAGGAGGCGGTGCGCCAGGTCACGCCGCTGCCGGTGCGCTGGGTGATCAACACGGGCGGCCAGGATCACCGCTGGCTGGGCAACGGCTACTTCAAGGCACAGGGGGCGCAGCTGATTGCGCATGCCCAGGCCGAGGCCGACATGCGCAACCGCGGCAACGACCACCTGGAGGGGCTGCGCGCCGTGCTCGGCACCGGCTTGGAAGGCACCGTGCCGACCCTGCCGGATCGCTGGATCGCCGGCGCCGATGAGCGCCTGGAACTGGGAGGCGTGCCCTTCGAGTTCAGGCACCGGGGCGGCGCCCACACCCCGGGCGACATGCTGGTCTGGCTACCGCAGTCGCGCGTGCTGTTCAGCGGCGACGTGGTCTACGTGGAACGCCTGCTGGGCGTGATCCCGGTCAGCCGGACGTTGGCCTGGCTCGCGACCTTTGCGGAGATCGAGCGGCTCGCGCCTGAGCGCATCGTCCCCGGGCATGGCCGGGTCACCGACCTGGCGACCGCCAGGTCGCAGACCCGCGATTACCTTCTGGCACTGCGGGCCCACATGAAGAAGGCGGTTGACGACGGTATCGACGTGAGTGCTGCCGTGCGCAGCTTCGACGCCAAGCCCTTTCTCGGCCTGTCGAACGCAGCGGAGCTGATGCCGGGCAACGCCAGCCGCGTGTATCTGGAGCAGGAGCGGGAGTGACGCAGGGCTTGCAGATGCCTTGGCATTTCAGAGGGGCGGTGACCCTCCACACAGCCCGAGTCGCACCCATCGCCGGCCTGGCGCTGTCCCTGGCCCTGCACGCGCTGGCTTTCATGCTGGCGACAGGGCACCGTGCCACGCCCAGGCCCCCGGCGCCACGGCCGGCGCAAGTGCAGCAGATGATCGAGCTGAAGCTGCTGCCACCCGCGCCGGCCAAGGCCAGCCCGGCCCGCGTGCCCGCACCGCCGGCCGTTGCCCCCACCCCACCGGAGACGGTGGCACCGACCCCAGGGCCCAGGCCGCACCCGCCTGCCACGATGGCCGCGCCGCCGGCCCCGACGGCGGAAGAATGGGCCTTCGCGGCCCGGTACACGCTCAGGAACAGCAAGGGCTACCGCTACACCTGGGGCCAGCAGGTGCGCAGCATGATGGGCACGGCCGTCGAGGGGCCGGACCAGGGCATGGTGCGTTTCCGGGTGGAGATCGCCCCCGACGGCTCGCTGACCCGGCTCGACACCCTCTGGTCCACCTCGCCCGTCGCCGAGCGGCTGGCCCGGCAGGCCATCCACGGCATGCCCAGCTGGCCACCCACGCCGACAGGACGGCCCTTGGTCTTCGAGAAGACGATCTCGTTCTCGCCCTTCGCTTCGGACGGCCCCCCGCTGTACCGCAACGACTGCCAGCCCGAGCCCACGGCGCACCGCAATCGCTTCGCCTGGGACGGTGCCTCCGAGCAGCGGATCACCGAGGATCCGCCGGCCGAGGTGATGGACCCGCAGGCACTGGAAGACTGCCTGAAGCAGCTGCCGAAGGACTCGATCGAGGCGGAGAGCGCACGGGACCAGCGCGTGATGGACCGTTGGGGTTGGAGCGCCAGCAAGGCCGGGCGGTGAGGTGCAGGCCGCCCGGGAAAGGGCGCGACATTCACCGCGGTGGGCCCGGCGAGCGGATGCGGCGCAGCGCGATGGCGGCGATCACGCCCGTCAGCGTGGCGATCAGCGCGACCATGATCCAGAAGCCGTAGGGATGCTCGCCCAGGGGGATGCCGCCCACGTTCATGCCGAACATGCCGGAGGTGAGGTTGATCGGCAGCGCCAGCACGGTGACCATGGTCAGCATGAACAGGCTGCGGTTGTTCTCCTCGGCCACGCGCACGGAGGACTCGTCCTGCATCAGCTTGATGCGCTCCTGCAGTGCGGTGATGTCGCGCAGCACGAGCGAGAACTCCTCGCTGGCGCGGTGCAGGTGTGCCACGTCGTCGGCCGCGACCCAGGCCGGCGGTTTCGACAGGGTGCGCTGCAGCGCGCTCGGCTCGGGCGCCAGCAGGCGCTGCAGGCGCACCATCAGGCGGCGCAGCTGGGCCAGCTCGCCGGAGTGGCTGGCGTGGTGGCCGGCCAGCACGGCGTCCTCGATGTCGTCGATGCGGTCGGTGGCCAGGCGCACGATGCGCTGCAGCTCGTCGGCCTGGTCGCCCAGCAGGTGGTCGAGCAGCGCCACGCTGGAGCCGAGCTGCTCGCCGCGCTTGACCGCCAGGCGCAGCCGGTCCACCGAGCGCAGCGGGTGCCGCCGGGCCGTCACCACCAGGCCGGGGCGCACGGCGACCCAGAGGGTGGCCACGTCGCTGGCGTCGAAGGTGAAGTCGAAGGTGACGTCGTTCATCACCGCGAAGAGCGTGTCCTCGTCGCGCTCGATGCGGGTGGAGCGCGAGCCCTGGTGCAGCGCCTCGTAGAAGTTGTCGGTCAGGCCCGCGTGGCTGCGCAGCCAGCGCTGCGCCGCGGCATGGCCGACGTTCAGGTGCAGCCAGACGAAGCCGGCACCCGGCTCGCGCACCAGCGGCAGGGCCTGCTCGGCCGAGACCAGCTCCGTGGCCGCTTCACCGGGCAGGAAGTGGTAGCCACAGATCAGGCCGTTTTCGTCGGAACCATAGGGCAGGGCCTGGCTGGCGGGGGCGGGCACGGCTGCGGCGGGGGCGGCGTCATCCATCATGGGTCGATCGGGCGGCAAGGAGGTCTCGTCAGGGCCGCCATCGTAGGCGCATCCCGCCCCCAGCGGCGGCAACCGCAACCGCAACCGCAACCGCGACGTCGATCGCAACCGGGTCCATGGCCACGGCCGCAGCCCCCGCAGCAGGAGCCGCCAGGCCGGGCGGATGCGCTCAATCCCAGGCACGCAGCGCGCGCAGCAGCGAGCGCTTCTTGGCCTGGTGTTCCTGCATGCGGCGCAGGATGTCGTCCAGCGTGTGCATGGCCTCCACGATGTAGGGGCCCTTGTTGAGCATCACGCACTCGGCACGCTCGCCCATCGCCGCATCGGTCACCTCGGCGCGCGAGGGCTGGCCGGTCTTGGCCAGCGTCTCCAGCACCTGCGTGGCCCAGACCACCGGCATGTGGGCGGCCTCGGCGGCCCAGAGGATCTCCTCCTGCACCTCGGCCAGGCGCTCGTAGCCGCATTCCACGGCCAGGTCGCCACGGGCGATCATCACGCCGGCCGCCTCGCTGGCCATGGCGGCGAACATCAGCTCGGGCAGCCGCTCGAAGGCGCGGCGGGTCTCGATCTTCAGCAGCAGCCCGAGTTGCGGCGCCCCCAGCGCCTGCAGCCGCTCGCGCAGCACAGCCACGTCGCTGGCGCGCTGCACGAAGGACAGGCCCACCAGGTCGGCCCACTGCACGACCGTGGCCAGGTCGGAGAGGTCCTTGCTGGTCAGTGCCGGCAGGTCGAGGTCGCTGTCGGGCAGGTTGATGCCCTTGTCCGCCGCCAGCGCGGCACCACCGGGGCGGGTGCGGGTGATCTCGACCTCCAGTGCCTCAGCGCTGGCACGGCGGATCACGCCGGCCAGGTGGCCGTCGTCGAAGAGGATGCGCTCGCCCGCCCGGACCTGGGCAAACACCTCGGGCAGGGTGCAGGCGATGGAGAACTCCCCGCGCTGGGATGGATCCACCTCGTCGCGGCTGCGGGGCGTGGCGATGCCGCCGCGCGTCAGCCGCAGCCGGTCGCCCGGGCGCAGGAAGAGGTGGCCGGCGCGGCTGGGGATGCCATGCACGCCGCTCGACACCGGGCCGTCGCCAGCGTGGCGGCGCTGCAGCTGCAGGTCCGGCACCAGGTAGAGCGTGTGGCCGGTCTGCACCGTCACGCCCTCGTGGCCACGGGCAACCACCTGCAGGCTGCGCTGGGCATCCCGGGCGTCCGTGAGCCGCAGTTCATCGCCCACGCGCAGGTGGGCCAGCCACTTGGCGTCGACCTGCAGGTGGGCATCCACGCCCGGCACGCTGCCGCCCCGGCCCTGCGCCTGCAGCCCGATGGTCACCGGGCGCACCACCCGGCCGCAGGCGTACCGGCCCGGCTGGAGCTTGAGGACGGCCGGGCCGGGGGCGATCGGGCCGGTGCGCAGCTTGGGCCCGGCCAGGTCCATCAGCACCCGCACCGGGCGCCCGGCCGCGGCCGCGGCCTCCCGGACCTGCTGCGCCATGGCCACCCAGGCGGGTGGCTCGTCGTGGGCGCAGTTGATGCGCGCGATGTCCATGCCGGCATCCACCAGGCGGGGGATCAGGCCGCCATCGCCAGCGGCCTCGGACGGCAGCGTCACCATGATGCGCACCGAGCGCCCCGGGGGCGGCTCGCCGAGCAGGGCCTGGCTGTGCTGCTCCAGCAGGCGGGCGCTGCCGTGCAGGCCGGCAGGCTCCTGGGCCGAGCGGTCCTGCCAGGGCTGCCCGACCAGCCGGTGCAGCAGGCCCAGCACCTTGTGCAGGTTGGCCAGCACGGCGGGCTCGCAGCGGCCCAGCGACGACGCCCCCAGGGCGGCCAGCCGGTCCTGCAGGGCGCGCCGGTCGTCCTGGCGCAGGGCGAGGTAGTGCGCAAAGTTGCGGGCGCTGGCGGCGTAGGCGGGCGAGACGCCGACGCACTGGGGCGCGAGACCGGCCTCGCGCTGCAGCATGTCCAGGCGCAGCGACTCCAGCTCGTCGATCAGCGCGTGGCAGGCGGGCAGGTCCCAGGGGTCGGCCGCGGAGGCCGCTGGAGCCGAGGGGGCGGGGATGGCAGGGGGCTTGGCAGATACGGCGTGCGGCATGGCAGGGACAGGTGCGCCGGAACCGGGCGGTCCGGCCACCTGTGGTGGGTCCAGGAAGCGCCTGCCACGGTAGGGACCCGGCATGACAGGATCGTGGCAGCGCCGCGCCCTCGCCCGCACCGCTTGACGGGAATCAACCCTGGCAACCCGGGGCGGGACCAGGACCGGCGACCCGGTCCAGCAGCTCGTTGGCGAAGGCAAAGGCGGTGGACGCGCCGGTGCCGCCCGTCACCACGCCGACGACCACGCCAGGCTGCGGCTGCGCGATGAACACCGGGTCGGCCGCCGCGGCGTAGCTGCCGCACCAGCGCTCGCTGACCTGGGCGCCGGGCAGGTCGAGCAGGCAGCGCAGCTCGTCCAGGATCAGCGCCTCCACCTCGGCGCTGGCAAAGGGCGCTTCGGCATCGCCGTAGACGTGGCTGTCACCCACCACGAGGCTGCCATCGGGCGACTGGGTGACGATCACATGCACCCCCTGCTGCAGCTGCGCCAGCCGCTCGCGCTCCAGCCGCGCGCGCAACGCCGCCGCCTGCGGCAGGGCGGCAAAGCCGGCATAGCGGACCAGGCTGAGGTCCAACAGCAGCGCCGCAGGCAGGCGCAGGGGCCGCGCCGGAACGACGCGCAGCATCTGCAGCGTGCAGATGCGGATGCCCTCGCCCGCCAGCCACTCGGGCGGCAGGCTGCCCAGGTCGTGGCCGGGGCAGACGATGCAGCGCTCGGCGCGGTACACCCCGCGGCTGGTGTGCACGCGCGGCAAATCGATCTCGTGGACGGTGGTGTGCCAGTGGAAGACCACGCCGTGGGCCTCCTGCAGCCACTGGGCCAGGCGCGGAATCGCCTCGCGGGACTCGACGCGGCGCTCGTGCGGGCTGTGCAGCAGGGCCTCGCCCGGGCGCAGGTCGGGGCATTCGCGCCGCGCCTGCTCGCGCCCGAGCAGGCGGCAGCCGGCGCCCATCTCGCTGGCGGCAAAGGCCTCCAGCAGCGCGGCCGCCTCGGGGCGCTGGGCCAGCACCCAGGCGCCGCGCTGCAGCACGGGGATGCCGGCCTGGGGCGCGATCTCGTCCCAGGCGTCGCGGGTGGCCTGCGCGCGCCGCCAGTGGTCGAGCGGGCCCTGGCCCGTCACGGTGACGAAGCCGAAGTTGCGCACCGAGGCGCCGATGCAGCGCGCGTGGCGCTCCAGCACCGCCACGCTCAGGCCGCGCCGCCGGGCCTGCCAGGCGGTGGCCAGGCCGACGATGCCGGCGCCCACCACCAGCAGGTCGTAGTGCCTCGTGTCCCCCATGGCGTCCCCTGCCCCGGCCACTGGCTGCCGCGGCATTCAGGGCCGCTCGCCGGCCGCCAGGCGCCGCTCGATGTGTGCCACCACCGGCAGCAGGTCGGCCACGCTGTCGATCACGTAGTGCGGATCGGCGGGGGCAAACTCCGCACGCACGCGCCCCCGCACCGCCTCGCGCTCGGAGCCGGTCGCGGCCCGGTACTCGGCCAGCGTCCAGCCCGCCGGGCTGCCGGACAGGGCGAGCCCGACGGTCCACATGCCGGCGCTGCGGCCCTCCAGCAGGCCGGGCAGCGTGTCGTCGACCTTGATGCAGTGCGCCACCGCGCCGATGCGCAGCTGCTGCACGCAGTCCAGCGCCATCCAGGGGCCGGGCCGGGCGCCGGCGGCCAGGTCGTCGGCGCAGACGACGCAGTCGGGCGCATAGCCACGCTCGGCAGCCACCTCGATGAGGCGCAGCATGACCTCGCGCGGGTAGCCGGTGGTCGAGCCGATCTTCAGGCCCTGCTGGCGCAGCCCGGCCACGGTCTCCAGCGCGCCGGGGATGAGGTCGGCATGCAGGCCCACGCGCTCGACCTGCAACGGGATGAAGGTGCGGTAGAGGTGGTCGACATCGCCCTGGCCCATCGGCTTGCCAAAGCGGGCCAGCCAGCGCGCGGCCACCTCCGGGTCACGCCCGAGGGCCTCGATGTGCTGCCACTTGCCCAGGCCCATCGGCCGGCGCGCCTCGATCAGGTTGAGGTCGAAGTCGTAGGCGGCCTTGAAGGCGTCGACGAAGATCTGCGTCGGCGCAAAGGAGCCGAAGTCGACGATGGTGCCAGCCCAGTCGAAGATGACGGCTTCAAGCTGTGGGGTCATGGGGGGGTTCTCCTGAAGGGTCTTGTGGCGGTCGCGGTTCAGTCGACCCGCTCGGGGGCCGGGATCCCCATCTCCTGCAGCGTGGCGGCGATGGCGTGGACGACCTGGTCGATGTCGTGGGGCGTCAGGGCGCCGATGCAGCCGACGCGGAAGGTCTCCACCTGCGTGAGCTTGCCGGGGTAGAGGATGAAGCCCCGCGCGCGCACACCCTGGTAGAAGGCCTGGAAGTCCCAGGCCGGGTGCGCCGGGGCATGGAAGGTGTAGATGATCGGTGCCTGCACCTCGGCGGCCAGGAAGGGGCGCAAGCCCAGGCCGCGCAGGCCCGCCACCAGCCGGGCGCCGTTGGCGGCGTAGCGCGCGCCGCGCTCGGCCAAGCCGCCCTCCTCGCTGTACTGCGCCAGCGCCTCGGCCAGGGCCATCACCACGTGCGTGGGCGGGGTGAAGCGCCACTGCGTGCTGCGCTCCATGTAGGCCCACTGGTCGTGCAGGTCCAGCGCCAGCGAGTGGCAGCGCCCGGCGCTGGCCTGCAGCGCGCTGCGCCGGGCGATCACGAAGCCCATGCCGGGCACGCCCTCCAGGCACTTGCCGGAGGCGGCGATCAGCGCGTCGAAAGGCAGGTGGCGCGCATCGATCTCGATCGCGCCGAAGCTGCTCATCGCGTCGATCACCAGTGCGCGGCCACGGGCGGCCACCACCCGGGCGATCTCGGCCAGCGGGTTGAGGATGCCGGTGCCGGTCTCGCAGTGCACCACCGCCACGTGGGTGATGGCCGCATCGGCGGCCAGCGCGGCATCGATGGCCACCGGATCCATCGGCTCGTGCTCGGCAAAGGGCAGCTCCACCGCCGCGCGACCGATGACGCCGAGGATCTTCAGGATGCGGGCGCAGTAGGCGCCGTGGTTGGGCACCAGCACCTTGCCGTCGCGCGGCACCAGCGTGCCCAGCGCCGCCTCGACCGCAAAGCTGCCACTGCCCTGCAGCGGCACGCAGACGTGCGCATCGGCCGCGTGCGCGATGTCGCGCAGCTGGCGGCAGACCTCGCCGGTGATGCGGTTGAAGGCCGTGTCCCAGGAGCCCAGGTCATGCAGCATGGCCTGCTTGGTGCGCAGCGAGGTGGTCAGCGGGCCGGGGGTGAGCAGCAGCGGGTCGCGGTCGATCAAGGTCATGGTGAAGACGTGGAGGGCGAGGTCAGCGGGTGGCCTGCCGCCAGGCCTGCTGGCGGCGCAGCAGCACGCGCTCGGCCAGGGCATGCAGCAGGCTGTATGCGGCGGTGGTGGCGATGACCAGGGTGGCCATCGCCGCGGCGGGGCCGAGCTCGCCGGCCTCGTCGAGGTTCAGGATCGACACCGAAGCCGGCAGCGTGTGCGGCGCATACAGGAACACCAACGCCGACACCGTGGTCATCGCGTTGATGAAGAGGTAGCGGCCGATCTCCAGCACCGCCGGCAGGCACACCGGCAGCGTGACGCGCCAGAAGGTGCGCCAGCGCGGCACCTTCAGCGAGGCCGACACCGCCTCGAACTCGCGGTCCAGGCTCTTCAGCGCCGTCAGGGCGGTGAGGTGGCAGGCGCTGTAGTAGTGCACCACGGTGGCGAGCACCATCAGGGCCATCGTCTTGTAGAGACCGCCCAGCGGGTTGGCCGGGTGGTTGAAGAAGAGGATGCAGCCGATGCCCAGCACCAGCCCCGGAACGCCCATCGGCAGTGCGGCCAGCGCCTGCACCGCGGTGGCCAGCCGGCCGCCGCGCGCGCCGGTCTTCTCCAGCAGGTAGGCGGTGGTGAAGATGAAGGGCGTGCCCAGCAGCGCGGTGGCCACCGCCAGGCGCAGGCTGTTCAGGTAGGCGTCGCCCACCCCCGCCTCGGCCAGGCCGTAGGTGTAGTGGCGCAGCGTGGGCGCCAGGTTGTAGGGCCAGAAGCTGATGACCGAGGTCCAGGCCGCCATGGCCAGCACGGCCAGCAGCGCGCTCGCCACCACCGCCACGAACAGGGCCAGCGGCAGGTCGCGCCGCCAGTCCGCCCGCGCCACGTAGGCACGGCGCGGGCGGTGAGGCTGGCCTGCTGGCGGCGCTGCACCTGGCGGTCGATCACGAAGGCCAGCAGCACCGGCGCCAGCAGCAGCATCGCCACCACCGCGCCGCGGCCGAAGTTCTGCAGGCCCACCGCCTGGATGTAGATCTCCACCGCCAGCACCTGGAAGTTGCCGCCGATGACCTTGGGGATGCCGAACTCGCTGATCGAGTAGGCGAACACCACCAGCGCCGCGCTGATCAGCCCGTAGCGGGCCGCCGGCAGGGTGACGGTGGTGAAGCGCCGCCAGCGCGAGGCCCCCAGTGCGTCGGCGGCTTCGTACAGGCGCGCATCCGCGGTGGCCAGCGCCACCACCAGGATCATCAGCGCATGCGGGAAGGCCGCAAAGACGGTGGCCATGACGATGCCCGGCGCACCGTAGACGGAGCCACCGCCCAGCCAGGACTTGAGCACGCCCTGCGTGCCGAACCACTGGATGAAGCCGATCGCCCCCACCAGCGAAGGCCCGAGCAGCGGCGACAGCCCCAGCACCCGCCACAGCGGTTTGAACGGCAGCGCACTGCGCTGGATCGCGTAGGCGTAGAGGAAGGCCAGCGGCAGCGTGATCGCCGTGACCAGCAGCGCCACCCAGAGGGTGTTCCCGGTCGCCGCGGCCATGCCGGGCGTGGCCAGGAACTCGCGGAAGCGCTGCAGGCTGGGTTGGCCGGCGTCATCGAGCAGGCTGTGGCTGAACAGCGTGGCCAGCGGCGCGAGCAGGAACAGCGCCAACGCCAGCGCGGCCAGGAGCAGCAGCGCGTGGCTGCCCGGCTCGCCGCCGCGCAGCCGGGTGAACGGCCGGGGGGCGGGCGGGTACGCCACCGGGCTGGCGCCCGCGGGGCTCAGCGCCAGCGTGGCCGCGGCCGGCGCATCGCCCAACGCATGGCCCAGCGGGTGGGAGGGGCTGAAGGGGTTCAAGCGGCCTCCGGCATCGGCAGCAGATGCTCGGGCGGGATGGCGATGCGCAGCATCGCGCCGGGCTCCACCGGCCGGCCGGCGAGGTAGTTGCTGGAGAACTGCGCCACCAGGGTCGGCACGGCGTCACGCCCGGTGCTGCCACCCGGGCGCAGGGTGACGAGGGAGAAGGCACCGAGGAACTCGCAGTGCTCCACCTGGGCATAGAAGCTGTTCGGCGCGCGCTCCACCGTGTCGAGCAGGCGGATGTCTTCCGGCCGCAGGTTGAAGCGGTAGCGCCGGCCCGCCTGCAGGGCGGTGCCGCAGCGCAGCGTCAGGCCGGCCAGGCGGAGGTGCTCGGCATCGGCGGCGGTGCCCTCGATCAGGTTGCCACGGCCGATGAAGTCCGCGACGAAGGCGTTGTGCGGCTGGTGGTAGATGGTCCGTGGGTCGCCCACCTGCTGGATGCGGCCGCTGCGCATCACGACGATGCGGTCGGCCATCGCCAGCGCCTCTTCCTGGTCGTGGGTCACCATCAGCGTGGTCACGCCCAGGCGGCGCTGCAGTGCACGGATCTCGCCGCGCAGGCGCACGCGCTCGATCGCGTCTAGCGCCGACAGCGGCTCGTCCAGCAGCAGCAGGTCCGGCCGGGTGGCCAGCGCGCGGGCCAGTGCGATGCGCTGCTGCTGGCCGCCGGAGAGCTGCGAGGGGAGCTTGCGCTCGGTACCGGGCAGGCCGACGAGCTGCAGCATCTCCTCGACGCGCTGGCGCAGGCCGTTGCGTGCCGAGCGCCGCGCATCCAGCCCGTAGGCCACGTTGCGCCCCACGTCCAGGTTGGGAAACAGCGCGTAGGACTGGAACACGATGCCGTAGTCGCGCTGGCCCGGCGGCAGCGCCGAGATGTCGCGCCCGGCGTGCACGATGCGGCCCTCGTCCTGCCGCTCCAGCCCGGCGATGGCGCGCAGCAGCGTGGTCTTGCCACAGCCCGACGGCCCCAGCAGCACGACGAACTCGCCGCGCTCGACCGCCAGGTCGATGCCTGCCAGCGCCACGAAGGGGCCGTAGCGCTTGCCGAGCGATTCGATCTGAAGATGGGCCATGGTGGCTCCGCGCTGCGGGCCGCGCCTTACTTCTTGGGTTCCGATTTGGCGGCGTAGCGCTTCTGCCACTCGGCCAGCACGCTGTCGCGGTTCTTGCCCATCCAGGTGAAGTCGTTCTTCACCAGGCGGGCCTCGTAGTCGCTCGGCACGTACTTCAGGCGGGTGGCGATGCCGGGGATGGCCGTGACGGCGAAGTTCTTTGCGTACAGCTCATTGGCCTCGCGGGTGGCCGACCAGTCGGCCAGCTTATTCGCGGCCTCCAGCTGGGGCGTGCCCTTGACGATGGCGGTGGACTCCAGGTCCCAGCCCAGGCCCTCCTTCGGGAAGATCACGTCGATCGGCGCGCCCTTGCTGCGCACCGTGTTGGCGCGGTACTCGAAGGAGATGCCCACCGGGAACTCGCCCGAGCCGGCCATCACGCAGGGCTTGGAGCCCGAGTGGGTGTACACGGCCACGTTCTGGTGCAACTGGTCCATGTAATCCCAGCCGCCCTTCTCGCCGAACATCTGCAGCCAGGCGGTGACGTCCAGGAAACCGGTGCCCGAGGAGTTCGGGTTGGGCATGACGACCTTGCCCTTGAACTCCGGCTTGAGCAGGTCCTTCCAGCTCTCGATGCGCGGCAGGCCCTGCTTGGCGGCCTCGGCCACGTTGTAGCAGATGGCCGCGCCCCAGACGTCCATGCCCACCCAGGTCGGCGTGGCACCGGCAGCACGGAACTTCGGGTTGATGGCCTTGAGGTTGGCCGGCGCGTAGGGCTGCAGCATGCCCTCGCGCTCGAACACCACCATGCTGGAGGCCGCCACACCCATGATCACGTCGGCCGACGGCCGGGCCTTCTCGGCCAGCAGCTTGGCGGTGATGATGCCGGTGGAGTCACGGGTCCACTTGATCTCGACATCCGGGTGGACCTTGTTGAAGGCCTCCTGGTAGGCCTTGAGCTGGTCGGTCTCCAGCGCGGTGTAGACGTTGAGGGGGGTCTTCTGGGCCTGGGCCGGCAGGGCAGCCACAAGGGCGAGCAGCGCCACGGCGAGAGAAGCCGCGGTCTTGGAATTCTTGGCATTCGTCATCAAAGTGACTCCGGGGGCTCTGAACATGCTGGAGACCAGCGACAGGCCCGGACCATAGGGACGGTTGATGTCGATTTGTTGACGGTGACACAACCTGCGACCCTTGCTCCTGCCATGCCCGAACACCTTGGGACGCCCCCTGACACCCGTGCCGCCCATGACGCCTCGGAAGGCGACGTCAATCTCAGCCACCGGCGCCAGGCCTGGCAGGCGCAGCACCTGGATGCCGCCACCCGCGAGCTGCTGGCCGAGGACGCGCGCTGGTTCCTGCACCAGTCGATGTCCACGCCCTGCCTGAACGCCTTGCAGGCGGCCGACGGGGCCTGGCTGACCGACGTGGCGGGCCGCCGCATCCTCGACTTCCACGGCAACAGCCTGCACCAGGTCGGCTACGGCCACCCCCGCGTGGTCGAAGCGATGCAGCGCAGCCTGGCCACCCTGCCCTTCAGCCCGCGGCGCTACACCCACCGGCCGGCGGTCGAGCTGGCCCGGCGGCTGTGCCAGGCCGCGCCGATGCCCGACGCCAAGCTGCTGTTCGCCCCGGGCGGCAGCGCCGCGATCGGCATGGCGCTCAAGCTGGCGCGGCTGGTGACCGGGCGGCACCGGACCCTATCGATGTGGGACGCCTTCCACGGCGCGTCGCTCGATGCGATCTCGATCGGCGGCGAAGCCGTGTTCCGGCGCGGCATCGGCCCCCTGCTCCCCGGCACCGAGCACGCGCCGCCCTGCGACCCGCGCGGCTGCGTGTTCGGCTGCGGCGGCCGCTGCGCGCTGCGCTGCGCGGACTACGTCGAGTACGTGCTGCGCAAGGAGGGGGACGTGGGGGCCGTGATCGTGGAAACGGTCCGCTGTACCGATGTGCAGATCCCGCCGCCCGAGTACTACCAGCGCCTGCGCCGGGCCTGCGACCGGCATGGCGCGCTGCTGATCCTCGACGAGATCCCGATCGCGCTCGGCCGCACCGGCCGGCTCTTCGCGGTGGAGCACTACGGCATCGAGCCGGACATGGTGGTGATCGGCAAGGGACTGGGCGGCGCCAGCATGCCGCTGGCGGCGCTGATCGCGCGGGGCCGCTTCGACGTCGGCCAGCACCTGTCCCTGGGCCACTACACCCACGAGAAGAACCCGGTGGCCTGCGCCGCCGGCCTGGCGGTGCTCGACGTGATCGAGGAAGAAAGGCTGCTGGAGCGCAGCCGCCGGCTCGGCGCGCAGGCCCTGCAGAGGCTGCGCCACGCCACGGCGGCCATGCCCGCGGTCGGCGGGGTGCGCGGGCTGGGCCTGCTGCTGGGCATCGAGCTGGTGGACGCGCACGGCCGCAGCGCCGCCGACCTGGCCGACGAACTGCTCTACCGCTGCCTGGGCGCCGGCCTGTCCTTCAAGGTGGGCCAGGGCAGCGTGCTGGTGCTGGCGCCGCCGCTCAACGTGGTCGCGGCCGACCTGGACTCGGCGCTGGATGTGCTGCTGGACGGGCTGGCGGGGCTCCAGGGAGGATGCCCAGCCGGCGCGCAGGCCAGGCCCGGCAGCACGGCCGGTTGACCCCTAGAATCAGGGGGCGAGAGGGTAACGCCCGATGGACACGTTCTACGAGTTGCAGGTTTGGCGCAAGGCCCCCGCGGGCGTGGCCACCCCGCTGCCCCACGACGACATGAGCGTGGCGGATCCGCGGGCCTACGACGCGGCGGCGCGCGCACTCAAGGTGATGGCGCTGCCGGGCCTGATGGAGATCGTCTCCGAACGGGTCGAGCGGCTGGCGGACACCGAGTGCATCACCGACCTGGTGTTCCGGCGCCTGCGCTGAATCGCGCCGGGGGGCGTCCTCGGGGTGGTTCACCCGCCCGGCAGCAGCCCCTCGCGGGTGAAGAACGCCACGATGGCCTGCTGCGCCGCCGCGCTGCGCGGCAGCGTGCGGTGCTGGGTGCCGGCGATCTCGCGCACCAGGGTGGATCCCCCCAAGGCCCCGGCCAGGCGGTGGCTGTGCGTGTGCGGAATCTGCCGGTCCTGCGCCGCCAGCAGCACCAGGGCCGGGCAGCGTACGCCGCTGGCGTGGGCCAGGGCGTCCATCGGGTGGCGCAGCAGGCCGCTGGCCGGCGCCAGCAGCGGCTGGCGGCGAACCAGGCTGCGCACGCTGCTCAGCGGCGAGAACAGCACCAGCGCCCGTGGCTGGACCTGCTGCGCCGTGCGCACCGCCACGGCGCTGCCGAGGCTGCGGCCCACCACCACCAGCGGGTGCGCCGCGCCCAGCGGGGCCATGAACCGGGCGTGGATGGCCAGCGCGTCGCGCATCACCTCGGCCTCGCCGGGCCGGCCGGTGGATGACCCGAAGCCGCGGTAGTTGAAGGTCAGCACCGACCAGTCGCGCAGCCAGGAGCTCATGTGGGGCGCCCAGGCGACGTGCTCGCCACGGCCACCGAAGTGCAGCAGCGTGCCGCGCACCTCGGCGCCGTGCGGCCGGGAGCGCCAGCCCTGCAGGCGCACGCCCGGCTCGACCTCGAAGGCCAGGGGCTCGATGTCGAAGCTGCCGGCCCAGGGCCCGGCCGGCAGGCTGCGGATGTGGGTGGGACGGCGAAAGATCAGCCGCCGCTGCGCGCAGGCCAGGCTGGACAGCCCCAGCGCCCAGGTGCCGAGACCCCAACCGACCGACGACCACTCCAGCATGCCGATACCCCCCCACGCCTGACGAGACGGGGCGGATCCTGCCGCAGCGCCCCGCGCTTGTCACGGCCCCCGCACCGGCGGTGGCCAGGATGCCGCAGGTGCCGGGCCACCCGCGGCCGATTCACGGCGCTTTCACATGGCGTGCCGAGCATCCCGCGCATCGACCACCGACCACCGATCCCCTGATGCAACGCCAACCCCCACGCTCCCCCTGCCAGGCCAGCAGCGGCCTGCCACCGGCCCGGCCGCTGCCACAACGCCTGCGGGAGGCGGCGCAGGGGTTGACGGCGGCGCCCGTGTCCTTTGCCGAACTGGCCGCGCTGCATGGCGAGGGCGGCCACGGCAGCCTGCTCATCCTGCTGGCCCTGCCCTGCCTGCTGCCCATCCCAGGGGTCGGCAATGTCATGGGCGCGGCGCTGGTGCTGCTGGCCTGGGCGCAATGGCGCGGACGGTCCCGCCGGCCGCTGCCGCCGGCCGTGGCGCAGCTGACGCTGTCGCCGGCCTGGGCGCGCCGGCTGCTGGCGTTGATGGCGCGCGTCCACGGCCTGGTCGAACGCTGGTCGCGTGCGCGCCTGCCCTGGCTGGCGGACCAGCAGGACGCCGGGTGGCTGGCCGCCAAGGTCGCGCTGATGGGCGCCATCATCTTCCTGCCGTTGCCGTTGGGCAACGTGCTGCCCGCCCTCGCCCTGCTCCTGCTGGGCGTGGGGCTGGCGGGCCGGGATGGCCTGGCCGTGGGCCTGGCGCTGCTGGTGGCCGCGCTGGCGCTGGCCTACACCGCCGCGATCGGCCTGGCGGCGTGGGCCACCTGGTCCACTTTGCGGGGCGGCCTGCCACCGCTGGGCCACTGGCTGGGACTGTCCTGAGGGAGAACACACGACATGAGTGACCGCTTCATCAACGACGACGGCGCCTTCCTGGTCGACCCGATGCCCAGCCAGCCGCAGATGGCGCTGTGCCACGGCTTCTTCGTGCAGCACAGCAAGCGCGGCCAGGGGCGGGCGCACGGGCTGAAGGCACGCCAGAACCAGGTGCTGCACGAGCTGCAGTACGACTTTGCGGTCTGCACGGTGGACGGCGCCAACGAGGCGCAGAAGAAGGTGCTGACGCGGGCCGGCTGGCGCTGGCTGGCCAGCTTCATCAACCGCAAGACCGGTTCGCACACGGAGCTGTGGGGCTGGCAGGTCGGCTGAGGTGGCCCGGCCGTGACAGCCACATGACGTTGTACCGGCGCCGCAATCCGTGCAAACCCGCAACCTTGTCACGAACTCACAACCTGCCCTTCCTAACCTGCCGGGCATCGGCCAGGCCCTCCTGGCCGAGTGCATCCACCTCATTGAAAGACCAGAACATGATGTTCATCGCTCGCCGCTCCTCGCTGGCCGCCGCTGCCCTGCTGGCCATCGCCGGCTCGACCCTGTCCACCGCCGCTATGGCCCAGACCACCGAGTTCAACTGGTACGGTCGCGTGGACCTGGCGCTGGAAAACAACAGCAATGGCTCGGTCACCCGCACCGCGGTGCAGAACTTCTCCTCGCGCCTGGGCATCCGCGGCGAGCACAAGCTCAATGACGCGCTCAGCGGCGTGTTCCAGATCGAAACCGGCGTGGCGCCTGACGACAACAGCCAGAGCAAGACGCTGGCCAGCCGCAACAGCTTCGTCGGCCTGAAGAGCAACGTCGGTGGCACGCTGATCGTGGGAACGCACGACATGCCGCTCAAGACCCTCGGCGGTCGCAGCTACTCGCTGTGGGGCGAAGGCGACCTCGAAGAGCTGATCGTGCACGGCAAGGCCTCGCGCGTGGCCATCGGCAGCGCCAACTTCGACAACGTGCACACCCGCAAGACCAACGTGCTGCTCTACACCAGCCCGAAGTTCTTCAACACCGTCGGCAAGCTGGCCTTCTCCCCGGATGAAGGCAAGGCCGCCGCCGCCGCCGGCGTGCCCGAGTACGCCAAGAACATGTGGGGCCTGTCGGTCGAGTACAACGACGGCATGTTCAACGGTGGCTTGGCTGCGCAGCAGCAGTCCAACTACATCGCCCCGACGGCCACGGCCGACGGCGCCTCGATGAAGGCCGTCAAGGCGGTGTTCGGCGTCAAGTGGCAGACCCTGACGGCCGGCATCGAGGCCAGCCGCCTGGACAACAGCCGCGGCAAGAAGACCACCAACCTGCTGCTGACCAGCGCCTACGGCCTCGGCGCCTTCACTTTCCGGGGCAGCTTCGGCCGTTCGGGCGAGTCCTCGGACGGCGCCAACGACGGCGTCAAGGCCTTCGCCCTGCAAGCCGACTACGCCTTCGACAAGGCCATCACCGCCTACACCTACTTCAGCCGCCTGACCAATGACGTGAACGCCAAGGGCACCTTCGCCGCGGCGGACAACTTCCCGGCCGTGGCCAAGGCCGGCGATGACCCGCGCGCCTTCGGCCTGGGCATCCGCTACAACTTCTGATCCACCGCCGACAGGGCGCGGCGCGGGGCATCCCGGTGCTCGCGCCGACGCCCCGGGCCGGCAACTCGGCAACTTCACCCGGCTGCAGACCTTCGGCAGCCCCCCCATCCATCCACTGGGTCAAGGTGACGGTGTCCACATCGAGCCGGTGATCGTGGCGCAGCCCGGCAGGAAATCGAACTGACGACGGCGACACCGAACTGTCACATCACGGTCAAGAGGCGTTACTAGACTCGGCGCCAAGGTCGTCTCCCCGGTCTGCGGGAGCCCCCGCCGGCCGGTATCGGGAGGGGAGGCGGCCTGATCCGCCAGGCCGCCGTGACAAAACTGTCCAGAGTCAGACGCTGCATCAGCCTGCCCGGCAACGAGGCCGGGCGTGACTTCGTGGTCGGCGATCTGCATGGCCATCGCTCGTTGCTGGAGCGGCAGCTGGAGGCGCTGGGCTTCGAGCCGCAGCGCGACCGGCTCTTCTCGGTGGGCGACCTGATCGACCGCGGCCCGGAGTCGCTCGCCACGCTGGCGCTGATCGAGCAGCCCTGGTTCCACGCCGTGCTCGGCAACCACGAGCTGATGCTGCTCGACCACCTGGGCTACTTTCGCAGCCGGCTGCTGACCGGCCGGGACTTCACCGCGGGAGGCGGCGCCTGGATCGTCGAGGCCCTGGCGCAGCAGCGCCGGCTCGTGCAGCGCCTGGCCGACCGGGTGGCTGCCCTGCCGATGGCCCTGCACGTCGACAGCGGCGTGCCCTTCAACGTGATGCACGGCGACCTGATGCCCATCGGCTCCCACCAGGAGCAGCTGCTGCGCAGCGACAGCATCTCGGTGCACAAGGCCGAGCGCATCACCTCCTCGCGCGACAACCTGGCCCTGGCGCTGAAGTGGCGCACGCAGGGGCACCGCTTCGGCGACCACGAGGTGCAACTCACCGGGCAGGCGCTGGGCGAGCTGCCGTTGACCTACGTCGGCCACTCGCCGGTGCGGCACGTGACGGTGCACAACTCCTACGTCTACATCGAGCAGGGCCTGGCCCGCCCGGGGCGGCGCCCGAACGGTCCGGACACACCGACGGTGCTGGAGCACGAGCGCTTTGCTGCCTGGCTGGGTCGCATCGTGCGGCCGCGCTCGCCGGCGCACGCCCGATCCGGCACACTGGCACCGCAGGCTGCGGCGGCCCTGTCACCGCCCACACTGCCCACGCTGCGCTACCGGATGGCATGAACCGCTGCGCCCACCGACCCGGCCGTGAGCCGACCGCACGATGATGCTCAGATTCCTGGTTCCCGCTGCGGCGGCCGAGGCCCTCGCCACCGAGATGACGAGGCAGGTGCGCGGGCGAGGCGCGCGGGCGCAGGGCCCGACCGTGAGCCTCCACCTCGACACGGACGAGCGCTACCGCTGCGAGCTGATGCGCAGCGTGCGTACGCTGCGCAGCCGCGCTGCGCAGATCGAGCTGACCTTCGACACCGGCCACCTGAGCGCGCCCGGCCTGCGGCAACCCGTGCGCGAACTCGGCATGCGCCTGCTGGCCGGCCCGCCGGCCGCGCTGGACGCCCTGGCGCAGCGCTGGAGCCAGCGGTTCGGGCTGCTCGCCGAGCCGCGGGACCTGGCCGAGCGCGGGGCGCGGCTGTCGCTCGGCCAGCCGCACCCGGCGCTGCGCAAGTCGCTGGCGCCGGCCTATGACGCGTCGGCCGATGCCGCGCAGGCCCTGGCCGCGGTGATCGACGAATGCGTGGCGCAGATCGCCTACAACGCCATCGGCCTGCTGGACGGTGACCCGGAGCTGCGGGCCGAGCACGTGCACCAGTTGCGCGTGGGCATCCGCCGCCTGCGCAGCGGCCTGCGCTGCTTCGAGGGCTGGGCCGACCAGCCCGGCGAGGACGCGCTCGCGGGCTTGAAGGCCCTGTTCGCCGCCCTGGGCACCTGCCGGGACGCCGACGTGCTCGACAGCGGCGTCATGGCCGACCTGGCCCGCGCCGGTGCCCCCCCGGTGGCCTGGCCGGCCGCAGCGACTGTGAACGACCCGGCCGCCCTGCTGCGCAGCGAGGCGGTGCAACACACGCTGCGCCGGTGGCTCGCCTGGCGCTGGCTGCTGCCCACCACACAGCCGGCCACGCAGCCGGCCACACAGCCCACCGCGAAGCCGACCCCGTTGCCCACGCCGCCGGCCCTGCGCCAGCGCGCCGAGCGCCGGCTGGCGCGCTGGCACCAGCGCATCGTGGCCGAGGCGCGGGCCTTCGACGAGCTGGACGAACCGGCCGTGCACGCACTGCGCAAGCGCGTCAAGCGGCAGCGCTACGCCGTCGAGTTCTTCGCCGTGCTGCTGCGCCGCCGCGACACCGCACGTTACCTGGACCACCTGGCCGCCCTGCAGGACGGCATGGGCGAACTCAACGACCTCTTCGTTGCCCGCGACCGCTACCAGGCCCGCTTGCCCGACGAGCCCACTGCCTGGTTCGCCCTGGGCTGGCTGGCCGCCCGCATCGTGCAGGCGCGCGCCGGGGTGCAGGGCCACCTCCTGCGCCTGGCCTGCGTGCCGCCGCCGCGCGCCAGGCGCTGAACGCCGGGCAGCAACCCACGGCAGCAGGCAGCGCCGGGGGGCACCCGGCCGACCTGTCATCAAACGGACATGTTCGTCATCGAAGCTGCCGAGGCCTCCACTCACCCCGTGCCGATGCAGCGCCTGGCCACACCATGACCGACCGCAACAACCGCAACGACCCCACCGATACAACCGACGCCAACGACGAGTTGCTGCGCCGCCTGCGCGCTGACCTCATCGACGGCTACGACGAGGAACTCGAACTCGAGATCGAGGACCGCACCGCCGAGGACGTGCTCGCCGGCGAGGACGCCGTGCGCGGCGACGAGGTGCGCGAGGCCCGGCTGCGCTACTTCCGCGAGCTGTTCCGCCTGCAGGCCGAGCTGGTCGAGCTGCAGGACTGGGTGGCCCACACCGGCCAGAAGGTGGTGATCCTCTTCGAGGGCCGCGATGCCGCCGGCAAGGGCGGCGCCATCAAGCGCATCACCCAGCGCCTGAACCCGCGCGTGTGCCGCACCGTTGCGCTGCCCGCGCCCAACAGCCGCGAGCGCACCCAGTGGTACTTCCAGCGCTACGTGCCGCACCTGCCCGCCGCGGGCGAGATGGTGCTGTTCGACCGCAGCTGGTACAACCGCGCGGGCGTCGAGCGGGTGATGGACTTCTGCTCCGAGGAGGACGTGGAGGAGTTCTTCCGCTCGGTGCCCGAGTTCGAGCGCATGCTGGTGCGCTCGGGCATCAAGCTCATCAAGTACTGGTTCTCAATCACCGACGACGAGCAGCACCTGCGCTTCCTCAGCCGCATCCACGACCCGCTCAAGCAGTGGAAGCTCAGCCCCATGGACCTGGAGAGCCGCCGCCGCTGGGAGGACTACACCAAGGCCAAGGAGGCGATGCTGGAGCGCACCCACATCCCCGAGGCGCCCTGGTGGGTCGTGCAGGCGGTGGACAAGAAGCGCGCCCGGCTCAACTGCATCCACCACCTGCTGGAGCAGTTCGACTACCACGACGTGGAGCACGAGCCGGTGGTGCTGCCCGAGCGCGTGCGCAACGCCGAGTACATCCGCCAGCCGGTGCCGCAGGAGATGTACGTGCCCGAGGTCTACTGACCGCTGCCACGGCGGGCACCCGCCCGTGCGGGTGTCGCGCCGATTGCACGGCAGGGCGGGCGGTCACGCACCTTTCACGCGCGCTTTGCAGGATGTCACGCTTCACAAACCAGCAACGTGAGCGTGACCATGCAACCCAGCCGTTTCTCCCCCCTGCGCCCCCTGGTCCTGGCCCTGTCCGCCTGCGCGCTGGCAGCGCTGGCGGCCTGTGGCGGTGACGATGACGGCGGCGATGCCAGCGCCGCGGCGAGCTACCCCGCCATCGAACTCAACATCGCCCACATCAACGACCACCACTCGCAGCTGGAGCCCTTCACCGGTGTCGAACTGACGATCGATGGCGTCGCCACGCAGGTGGAGCTGGGCGGCTTCGCGCGCCAGACCACGCTGTTCAACGCCCAGGCCGGCAGCAAGAACCTGCTCAAGCTGCACGCCGGGGACGCGCTGACCGGCACGCTGTACTACACCTTCTTCAAGGGCGAGGCCGATGCGAAGCTGATGAACAGCATCTGCTTCGACGCCTTCGAGCTCGGCAACCACGAGTTCGACGACGGCGACCAGGTGGCCCGCGACTTCATCGACCTGCTCTACACCGGCACCTGCCAGACCCCGGTGTTGGGCGCCAATGTGCAGCCGGCCAGCGGCACGCCGCTGAACCCGGCCGGCAAGCCGGTGATCAAGCCCTACATCACCCGGACCTACGACGGCGTGAAGGTGGGCATCATCGGCATCGACATCGCCGGCAAGACCACCAACTCCTCGCGTCCGCTGGGCAGCACCCAGTTCCTCGACGAGGTCACCACCGCGCAGAAGTTCATCGACGAGCTGAAGGGCCAGGGGGTGCGCCACGTCGTGCTGATGACGCACCAGGGCTACGAGGCCGACAAGGCCATGGCCGCCCGGCTGACCGACGTGGACGTGATCATCGGCGGCGACTCGCACACCCTGCTGGGCGACTTTGCCGCCTTCGGCCTGAGCAGCTCAGGCGCCTACCCGACCCTGGTGACGAACAAGGACGGCGCCACGGTCTGCATCGGCCAGGCCTGGGAGTACAGCAAGGCCTTCGGCCTGATGAACGTGAAGTTCGACACCCGCGGCGCCGTGGCCAGCTGCGACGGCAACGCCTCGCTGGTGGTCGGCGACAGCTTCAAGCGCAAGGACGCCGCCGGCACCTTCGTGGCGGTGGACGACAGCACCAAGGCGTCGATCGTCACGGCCCTGGCCAGCGACCGGCGCGTCAAGGTCACCGCGCCCGACAGCGCCGCGGCCGCCACCCTGGCCACCTACACCTCGAAAGTCACCGCCGAGAAGGCCAAGACCATCGGCAGCGCCACCGAGGCGCTGTGCCTGGTGCGTGTGCCAGGTGAGTCGACCAACCGCTCCAGCGGCGTGGCCGGCTGCATCGAGGCCGGTGCGCAAGCCAACCTGCAGGCGCGCGGCAGCGACGCGGCGCAGATCGTCGCCGAGGCCTTCCTGGCGGCCAGCAAGCGCGCCCACTTCGCGCTGCAGAACGCGGGCGGCGTGCGCATCGCCGTGCCGGCGGGCACGGTCTCGATGAACACCGCGTTCACGCTGCTGCCCTTCACCAACGTGCTGGTGGAGATCGAAGTCACGGGCGCCCAGATGCTCGCGGCGCTGGAGGACGGCGTGGCCAACCACCTGGACAACGGCCAGTCCAGCGGCTCGCACCCCTACGCCGCCGGCCTGCGCTGGAACCTGGACATGAGCCAGGCGCGCGGCAGCCGCTTCAGCAACGTGCAGGTCAAGGACCGCAGCAGCGGCAGCTGGTCGGCCATCGAGGCCAGCAAGACCTACGTGCTGGTGACCAACGACTTCGTCGCGGCAGGCAAGGACGGCTACACGACCCTGGGCCCGATCTACGCCTCGGGCGCCTACGTCAACACCTACCTGCTCTACACCCAGACCTTCGCGGACTACGTGGCGGCCAAGGGCAGCATCGCCCGCCCGGCCCGTGCGGACTACTCGCACCAGAGCGTGATGACGGCCGCTGGCACGACGCTGCCCTGAACCCCGCGGGGGGAATCAAGGAGACCGGCGTGCCCGCGGTGAACTGAGCCGCAGCCGGTTCACCTCCCCAGCCGCTCGAACGCCGCCGTGAGCGCCTGCGCCTCCCGGCTGCGCAGCGCGGCGCGGTGGCGGATCTGCGCGGCGGCGCGGGCGGCGGGGGTGGAGCCATCGGCCTCGGCGGGGCCGAGCAGGCGGACTTGGTCGGCGAGCAGGCGGTCGGCCAGGGAGGCGTCCGCCGCCACGTAGGCGATGTCGGGCAGCAGGGAGCGCCGCTCGCGCGGGCCGGCCAGCCGCTCCCAGGCCGCCCAGTGGGCCAGCACGTGGGCGTAGGCCGCGGCGGCCTGGCCGGAGTGCATCGCCAGCCGGCGCGGGAAGGCCCCGGCCACGTTGGTCGGCAGCTCGGCCTGCAGGGCCCAGTCGAGCAGCGCGGTGGCCTCGGCTGCGCTGCGCCCGGTGGTCAGCGCGCCGAGCAGGATCCAGCGGTCTTCCTCGCTGGTGGCCTGCAGGAGCTGCTGGCGCAGGGCGGCGAGTTCGGCGTCTCCTGCCCCGGCCGCGGTCCCGGCCCCGGCCGCGGCGCTGCGGATGACCGCGCTGCGCAGCGAGGCCGGCAGCGGCTGGCCGCTCGACTCACTCTGCGCCAGCAGGCGGCGTGCCTGGGTGATGGTGGCGCCGTCGCCCAGGCGGCCGAGCACGCCGATCAGGTCGGCCCGCAGCGCCTCGGTCTCGGCCTCCTCGCCGGCACGCGGGCCCCAGCCCAGGCGCTGCAGCTCCGCGCCGATCAGCCGGCCGGCCGCCGCGCGCAGCGCCGCCTGGGCCGGGCTGCCGGCCAGGGTGTGGTCCAGGCCGCTGAACTGGTCGGCCGCGAGCCGCCACAGGGCGGCGCGGCCCGGCTCGGCGGCCTGGGGCACGCGGCCCAGGGCCTGCACCAGCTCGGTCATCGGCACCCGGCCGGTCTGGGCCAGCGCGGCGGTGTCGGTGAACAGCACCAGCCGGTCGGCCGGGGCCAGGCCGGGCAGGCGGCGCAGCAGCTCGGCACGCTGCGCCGGGTCGTAGGCGACGCGGTAGTAGCCGACGCCGCCGGCATTGGCGATCAGCGGCTCGCTGCGGCAGCCCGCCAGCACGAGCCGCTCCCGCTCGCCGCGCAGCAGGTGCTGGTGCAGTTCACCACCGCGCGCCAGCCGCAGCGGGATCTGCCAGCGCGGGCCTGCGCCGCCGGAAGACGCGCCGGCCGCACCGTTCTGCCGACCGTCCCGCCGATCCTCCTGGCGATCCTCCTGACGAAAGCGCTGCTGGCGCAGTTCGACCACGGTACGTCCGCCCTCGCAGCGGGTCGTGACCTGCACCAGCGGGAAGCCGGGCTGGTCCGTCCAGCTGCGCGCCACACCGGCCACGTCCTGCCCGGCGGAGCGGCCGATGTGGAACCACAGGTCGCCCGCGGTGGCGTTAGACAGGCGCCGCTCGCGCATGTAGGCGGCCAGGCCGCGCTGGAAGCGGTCCTCCCCCAGCCACTGCTCCAGCATGCCCAGCACCGCGCCGCCCTTGGTGTAGGTGATGTCGTCGAACACGTCATCGACCTGCTGCTCGCCGACCGGGCCGGAGCGGATCGCCCGCGTGGCGTCGGTGGCATCGGTGCCCATCGACTCGTCGATCTCCAGCCGGTCGTTGAGCCGCACCTGCCAGGCGGGGTTGTAGCGGTCGGTGACCTTGGCGGCCATCCAGGTGGCAAAGGCCTCGTTGAGCCAGATCTCGCTCCAGGAGGCGGCGGTCACCAGGTTGCCGAACCACTGGTGCGACACCTCGTGCGCAACGAGGCTGTAGACCCAGCGCTGCGTGTTGGCGCTGCTGCGCGCGGGGTCGAACAGCAGCAGGTTCTCGGCGTAGGAGATCAGGCCCCAGTCCTCCATCGCGCCGCGGCGCGTGCCGGGCACCGCCAGCTGGTCCAGCCGCGGCAGCGCGTAGGGCTGGCCGAAGTAGCGGCTGTAGGCGGGCAGCAGCTGCTCGGTGACCTGCATCGCGTAGCGCGCCTGCTCGCGCTTGCCCGGCGCGGTGAGGATGCGCAGCGGCACCCCGGCGGCGCGGCCCTCCAGCACGTCGAAGCGGCCGACCGTGACGGCGAGCAGGTAGCTCGGCATCGCCGGCGTGGCCGCAAAGTGATGCTGCAGGCGGCCGTCGGCCAGCGTGACGCTGCGCTGGCGCGGCATGTTCGACAGCGCCTCCAGCCCCGCGGGCGTGCGCACGCTCAGCTCGAAGGCGGCGCGGAACAGCGGCTCGTCGAAGCCGGGGAAGAGCGTGCGCGCATGGACGGCCTCCAGCTGCGTGGCCAGCATGCGCTGCGGCGGCTGGCTGCCCGGCACCGTCGCGTGGAACAGGCCGTGGCCCTGCGCATGCACCAGGCCGCTGTAGCGCAGCGTCAGGCGCTGCCGGCCCGCGGGCACCGGGCGGCCGTCGCGCGGCACGAGCCGCCAGGTCTGGCGCTCGGCATCGGGCTGTACCGCCATCTCGCGCTGACCGCGCTGGCCTCGGGAACCGCTGGGATCGTGCAGGTGCACCGCCAGCGCGGTGAGTTCATGCGCATGCAGCTCGATCAGCGGCCGGGCCTGGCGCAGCTGCAGCGTGATCGTCACCTCGCCCTGGAAGTCGTCACGCGCCGGATCCAGCTCCAGCGTCAGCCGGTAGTGCAGCGGGCGCACCGCCTTGTCGAGCACGCTGGGCGTGGTCTCGTAGCGGAAGCGCTCGGGCGGCGCCCCGGCCATCACGATCGCCAGGGCCGCCATGGCCTGACCGGCGGGCATCCAGGCCGCCGCCAGGGCCGCGGCCACCACGAGCGGGCGGGCCCAAGGCAGGACGGCAGGTCGGGTGCGGGAGTCGGCAAGGGCGGGCATCGGCGGGTTCCTGGGGTGGCCGGCTGCACGGGTCGGGCAGCCCGAGACGGCTCGCGATGATGGCGGGCTAGGCCAGGCCCGGCAACCCGTGGCGAACCCGGACCGCCCCGGCAGCGTCAATGCCGGTGCCGGTGGTGCGCGTCGGGAAAGTGCGCGTGCATGTGCGTCATGGGCTCGTGCCGATGCAAATGCGAGTGGCGCCCAGCCACAGCGCCTGCCACCTGCGCCGGGTCATGGTCATGCTGGTGATGCAGGTCCTGATCGGCCCCGTGGTCGTGCTCGTGGTCATGCTCCAGCGGCTCGTGCGTGTGCGGGTGGGCATGCTGCTCGGTCAGATGCAGCCACACGCCCACGGCCATCAGGGCGCCGGCCACCAGCAGGGCCGGCGTGACCGGCTCGCCCAGCCAGCCCACCGCGAGCACGGTGCCGAAGAAGGGCGCCACTGAGAAGTACGCCCCGGTGCGCGCCGTACCGAGGTGGCGCAGCGCCACGACGAACAGGGTCAGGCTGACACCGTAGGCCGCGAGGCCGAGCAGCAGCGCGCCCGCCAGCCAGGGTGCCGACGGCAGGGAGGCGCCGGCAGCCAGGCCGAGCGCGAGGTTCACGGTGCCCGCCACCAGCCCCTTGATCGACGCGATCCAGGTGGCGTCGGCCAGCGCCACCTTGCGGGTCAGGTTGTTGTCGATCGCCCAGGCCGCGCAGGCGCCCAGCACGGCCAGGGCTGGCCAGGCACCGCCCAGCTGCGCCTCGCCGGGCCAGCTCAGCACCAGGGCGCCAGCGACGATGGCCAGCATGCCCAGCGCGATGCGCCGGTCGACGTTCTCCCTGAAGGCGAACCAGGCCAGCAGGGCCGTGAACACCCCTTCGGCATTGAGCAGCAGGGAGGCGCCGGACGCGGGCATGCGCGACAGGCCGACCATCAGCAGCAGCGGGCCGAGCACCCCGCCTGCGGCCACGGCGCCCGCGAGCCAGACCCGTTGGTCAGCCGGAAGCTTCACGGGCTCGGCACGGCTGAGCAGCCGCCACAGCGCCAGGCCGGCGCCCGACCCCAGGTACAGCAGCCCCGCCAGCAGCCAGGGATCCACCGTGCCCAGCAGGCGCTTCGCCACCGGCGTGCCAGCACCGAACAGCGCCGCCGCCGCCAACGCCGCGGTGATACCGGGGTGGGTCCAAGAGCTTCGGATCAAGGGCATCACGCTGGGGCCAAGGGCCGGGCATCGACTTCCGTCATCGCCGAAGGTCGAGATCGGCCACGAGTTTCAAAGCTCGCGCCCTTGATTGGACCGCATCCACCTGCACTGCGTTCCAGCTGAAGCGCGTCCCCCAGGCCCAGCCCGAACCGACGAGTTCGACGACGCGCAGGTCCCCTGCCCGGCCCTCCACAGCGATGTCCACGCTCTGACCTTCCCATTGCGCGACCAGGCGATGGGCTCCGGGCTTCAGGCGCAGACGCAGCAGCGAATCGGGAATCGTCGCCGCGCTGACCGCGCCATCCACCGTCACGGGCACCACCACGCTGGCATCGCCCCAGCGGTGCCGCAGCACGTACACGGTCAGCGACAACGGATCGGCGTCGAAGCGCTTGGCCTCGGCTTCGACCGCTTCTGCCGGAACCTGTGTCGGTGTGCAGGTCAGCGTGTGGCGATAGCTCTTGCCAACGCGATGGCAGTAGGTGCCGTCGGGGTTGGCCGGGTGCATCGGCGTGGCCATGCAACCGGCGAGCGGCGCGAGGCCGACCACCGCCAGGCCGAGCAACAGGGTTCTGCGTTGGGGAAGTTGGGCGCAGCTCATGGTCGGCTCCGGACTACTTCAGCGCAAAGCGCACGGTGCCAGCTGGCGCGCCGGCGATGGTGACGACGGCCACCGCCTTCGTGCCGGGCCCGACCTTGAAGCTGCCCATGGCCTCCAGCTTGTCGCCAGCGGGCTTGAGCTCGACTTCCTGCTTCTCGGTGCCGCTGAGCAGGGTGAGCTTCGCGCTGGCTTTGCTCGCATCGGCGGGCTTGCCGTGGTCACGCAGGTGCAGTTGGATGCTGGTGGGCTTGGCCACCAGTTCGTAGTCCATGTCTTTCACTTCGACGACCACGCCGCCGTGCAGCGGCTTGTGTTCATGGGCGTGGTCGTGCTTGTCGCCAGCGGCGAAGGCCGAGCCGGCCAGGGCCAGGGCGATGGAAGCGAGAAGGGCTTGCGTCTTCATGGGAGTCCTTTTGGGGTAGTGAGTGGGAACAGGGGCAGGGTCGGAACAGGGTCACAGCGCTTCAGCGTCCTTGTCGTCCAGCAATGCCTCGGCCGGCTTGCGGCCGAACAGCCAGAACATCGCAGGCGTCAGGAAGGTGTCGAGCAGAGTGGAACTGATGAGGCCGGAGAAAATGACCACGGCCACCGGGTGCAGCACCTCGGTGCCGGGGCGCTCGGCCTCGAACAGCAGCGGGGCCAGCGCGAAGGCGGTGACCAGGGCTGTCATCAGCACCGGGCTGAGCCGCTCCAGCGAGCCGCGCAGGATCATCTGCGGGTCGAAGGACTCGCCCTCGAAGCGCATCAGATTGATGTAGTGGCTGACCTTCAGGATGCCGTTGCGCACCGAGATGCCGGCCAGCGTGATGAAGCCGACCAGGGCCGCCACCGACAGCGGCTGGCCCGACAGCCACAGGCCGATCACCGCGCCGACCAGGGCGAGCGGGATGTTCACCATGATCAGCGCCGACAGCACCGCCGACTTGTAGCGGCTGTACAGCACCACGAACATCAGCACCAGCGAGACGATGGACAGCAGGCCCACCAGCCGCGAGGCCTCCTCCTGCGCCTGGAACTGGCCGCCGAGGGTGATGAAGCTGCCCTCGGGCAGCTTGGTCTCGGCCACCACCTTGCGGATGTCGGCCACGATCTCCGACAGCGCCCGCCCGGACGCGTTGGCCGACAGCACGATGCGCCGCTTGCCGTCGTCGCGGCTGATCTGGTTGGGTCCGTCGCCGTCCTCGATGGTGGCGATCTTCGACAGCGGGATGCGGCCGCTCGGCGTCTCGATCAGGATCTGGCCCAGGCCCTCCACCGACCGGGCCGCGTCGGGCAGGCGCACCACCAGCGCAAAGCGCCGGCCGCCCTCGACGATCTGCGTCACCTTCTCGCCCTCGACCAGGGCCTGCAGCGCCGACAGCACCTGGGGTGCCGGCACGCCGTACTGCGCCGCGGCGGCGTAGTCGACGCGCACCTTGATCTGCGGCGCCAGCACCTGCTTCTCGATCTGCAGGTCGGCGATGCCCGGGATGGTGGCCAGCTTCGCTCGCAGGGCATCCGCCTGCCCGCGCAGCGCATCCAGGTCTTCGCCGAAGATCTTGATGGCGATCTGCGAGCGCACGCCCGAGAGCATGTGGTCGATGCGGTGCGAGATCGGCTGGCCGATCTCCAGCGCAGCCGGGAGGTTCACCAGGCGCGAGCGGATGTCGGCCTTGATCTGATCCATGCTGCGCGTCAGCTCGGCCGTGGGCTTGAGGCCTACGTCGAGTTCGCTGACGTGCACGCCCTCGGCGTGTTCGTCCAGTTCGGCCCGGCCGCTGCGGCGCCCGACGTGTGTCACCTCGGGCACCTGCTTGACCAGCACCTCGGCCTGGCGCGCCAGTGCCGACGACTCGGTCAAGGTGACGCCAGGATTCAAGCGCAGGCCGATCAGCAGCGTGCCTTCGTTGAAGGGCGGCAGGAAGGTCGTCGGAAAAAACGGCACGGCGACCGCGGCGACCAGCACCGCAGCACCCGCGGCCACCATCGCGGCCTTAGGCCGGTCGAGCACACCCTGCAAGCTGCTGCGGTAGCGCGCTTTTAGCCAGGCCAGGACTTTGGTGTCGCCGTGGTCCAGGTTCTTCATCCGCGGCAACAGGTAGAAGCTGAGCACGGGCGTCACCGTCACCGAAACGATCAGCGAGGCCAGCGTCGAGACGATGAAGGCGATGCCCAGCGGCACGAACAGCTTGCCCTCCAGCCCCGGCAGCGCAAACAGCGGGATGAACACCAGCACGATGATGACGGTGGCGTAGAGGATGGCCGACCGCACTTCCATCGTGGCGTGCGCGACGATCTCGATCGGATGCAGCCGGCTGTGCGGATGGTTCGCCCGGTCGGCCTTCAGCCGCCTCAGCACGTTCTCGACACCCACCACCGCGTCATCGACCAGCCCGCCGATCGCAATCGCCAGGCCGCCCAGCGTCATCGTGTTGATCGACAGGCCGAAGTACTTGAAGACCAGCGCAGTGATGAAGATCGACACCGGGATGGCCGTCAGCGCGATGATGGTCGGCCGCAGGGTCCCGAGGAAGAAGAACAGGATCACCGCCACGAAGACCGAGGCACCGATCAGCTTGCCCTGCAGCGTGGTGATCGAGGCCTCGATGAAACTGGCCTGGCGGAAGGTCACGCGCGGCGCCTCCATGCCGGCTGGCAGTGAGGCCTTCAGTCCCACCAGCGCATCCTCGATGGACTTGGTGAGCGCGATGGTGTCGGCCGTCGGCTGCTTCTGGATGCCCAGGATGACGGCGGGCTTGCCCTCGAAACCGGCATCGCCGCGCTTGAGCGCAGCGGCAAACGTGACTTCGGCGATTTGCCGCAGCAGGATGGGCTGGCCGTTCTTCGCTGAGAGCGCGAGGCTCTTCAGGTCATCGAGCCGCGAGGTGCGGCCGAGGTTGCGGATCAGGTATTCGCGGCCGTTCAGTTCCAGGAAGCCACCCGAGGTGTTCGATGAGTAGCCCTTGAGCGCCGACTCCAGCTGGTCGTGCGTGATACCCAGTTCCGCCATGCGCGCGGTGTTCGGCTGCACCTGGAACTGCCGGACCTCGCCGCCGATGGGGATCACCTGCGCGACGCCGGGCACCGACAGCAGCCGTGGGCGCAGCACCCAGTCGGCGTACTCGCGCACCGCCATCGGGCTGATCTTGCTCGGGTCCACGGGGATCGCGATCTGCATGATCTCGCCCATGATCGAGCTGATCGGCCCCATGCGCGGCACCACGCCCTCGGCAATGCCCTCCTCCATCGAGGACAGCCGCTCCGACACCAGCTGCCGGGCGCGGAAGATGTCGGTGCTCCAGTCGAAGGTGACGTAGAGGAAGGAAAGGCCGGCCGACGAGGTCGAGCGCACCGACTCCACGCCGGGCAGACCGTTCATGGTCGTCTCCATCGGGAAGGTGATGAGCTGCTCCACCTCCTCGGCGGCCATGCCGCCGGCCTCGGTCATGATGGTGACGGTCGGCTTGTTGAGGTCGGGGAACACGTCCACCGGCGTGCGGGACAGCGTGAACGCGCCGTAGGCCATGAGCACCACGCTGGCGATGATCACCAGCAGCCGGTTCGTCAGGCTGTTGTCGAGTAGCCACTTGAACATGTCAGCGCACCTGGTTGATCAGCGTGGCGCCTTGGGTGGCGATGCGGTCGCCCGCCTTCAAGCCCGAGGTGATGGCGACATTCACGCCATCGAGCGCCTCCGTCGCGACGGCGCGCGGCTCGAAGCGTTCGGGTGCGGTCTTGACCCAGACGACGGTCTGGTTCGCCGGGTTCTTCATCAGCGAGGCGACCGGAACCGCGATCCCCTTGACCTTCTGCCTGGTCTGCACGAAGACGCGGACCGGCTGACCGACGGCGAGGCCGTTGAGTGCGACGCCCCGGGCGCGGAAGCCCAGCGGCAGGGCCTGTTCGCGCAGGCTGCGCGCCGCGCCGATGAACTCCAGCGGCACACGCTGGTCGCCAACGGCCAGAGTGGCACTGCCGACATTGGCCGCCAGCGCCGGATCGAAGGCCAGCGCCTCGATGCGCAGGCGACCCGGGTCAACGATCTCAAACAGCAGTTCGCGGGCATCGACCACCTGGCCGGCGACCACATGGGCCGACGCGATCACGCCCGACACGGGGGCCACCAGTGTCTCTCGGGTGGTCAGGCCGGTGCCCACGGCCGCCATGCGCTCGGCCAGGCTGGCCGCCTCGCTTTCGGCCGCCTCGATGTCCTTGCGCGGCACGGTGTCGGACAGCTCCTTCAGCCGCGCCACGCGCTTGTCGGCCAGCGACTTGGCCGCGCGAAGCTCGGCCAGTTGCGCAGATTGGTTGGAGCGCTCGATGGGAGCCGCCGAGGGCACGACATAGGCCAGCACCTCGCCACGGCGCACCGCCTGCCCGGGGTTGGGCAGGCCGCGCGGCCCGGGCTCGATGCGGCCGGCGTTCAGCGGCTGCACCTTGCCACCCGCGTTCGGATCCATCAGCACCCTGCCGTTCAGTTCGACCGAGCGCGGCAGATCAGCCGCCTCGGTCACCAGCGTGCGCACACCGAGCTGGCGTTGCGCCGGCTTGGGCAGGAACACACTGCCGTCGGGCTGGCGTTGCGGACCGTTCGCGCTTGGGGCGGCCGGCCCATCGCCGTGGTCGTGGCCCTCGCCGGCCTGCGCGGTCAGCGGGCCGGCCATCACGAGAACCATGCCGATGCATGCGAGGCCGTACAGGGCAGCGCGCTTCATGCGGCACCTCCGACACGAATCTGGCGGGTGGCCACCAGGCGGCGCGCGCCGAACATCAGCACAGCCAGGGCGACCCCGCCGCTGGCAGCCCAGCCGACGTAGGCCTTCCAGGCCGGTTCATGGGCAGGCTCGTCGGCGTACGCCGCCTCGTGAAGGTCGAGTTCACCGGCCAGCAGGTCGACTTCCGAGCCGGCCGTCACCGTTGCGGTGATCGGCAACACGCCCGGCTTCGGCGCCTCCTTCAGCACCACTTCATAGGCGTCGTCACCGTGGGCCTGCGCTTTGAACTTGGCCCCGGCCATCTCAAGTTCTATCTGCGCGCCGCGCACGGGGGCGTTGTCGGCAAAGCGGTCCAGGTACAGGGTGACCTGCTTGCCGTCGAGCACGCCGACCAGCTCGAAGGTCTCGGAGACGGCTGCAAAGCGCGGAAGCGCCTTGCCGGTGGCGGCGGGTGCCGCATCGCCGTGGTCATGGCCGTCGCCGGCCGAAGCTGGCAGGTTCGTGCCGAGCAAGGCGGCCGCGATGCAGAGCGCGGCCAGGGAAAGGGGGGTCTTCATGCGGGGAAATCCTGAAAGGGTTTGCTGAGCGGGTTCGCTAGGCGGGTTCGTTGGTCGCGGACTCACTGCGGCAGCAGGCCCAGGGCCTGCCGCCAGGCGGAGATCGCCGCAGCGAGGTCGATGCGCGCACGGGCTGCCTGGCGCTCGGCGTCGGTGGCCTCGGCCTCGATGCGCAGACGGGTGGGCAGGTCGGTCTCGCCGAGCCGGAAGGACTTGTCGAAGAAGCCGCGTGATTCATGCGCGAGTTGGGCCCGCCGTTCGGCCGCGGCCAGCTGGGTGCGGGCCGCTTCGGCGCGGGCACGGGCTGCGGCCTGCTCGCCCGCCAGGCGGGCGCGTTCCAGGGCGATCTGGGCCTGCAGCTCCAGCAGGTCCGCGCGTGCCGCCGCCATGCGGGCGTCGTGGCGGGGCCCGGCCCCGAAGGGGATGCGCAGGCCGAGCGTGACGGTCTGCTGGCTGGCCTCGCCGTAAACGCCACGGTCGCGGGTGGTGGCCAGGGTCAGCTCGGGGTTGGCCCGTGTCTGCGTGGCGGCCAGGGCGGCACTGCCCTCAGCCGTTGCAGCCCGGTCCGCCAGGGCCGCCAACTCGGCGTGGTTGTCACCGGTGCCCGTGTCAGCGTCCGCCACCGGCTCGGGCTCGGCATCCGGCGGCGGGGCTGCAGCCGGCCATGCCGCGGCCGTCCATGCGCTCAGCTGGTACTGGGCAGCCACGGCGGCAGCATCGGCCTGGGCCAGCGCGGCCTCGGCGGCGGCCACCGCGCCGTCAGCCTGGTGCTGGTCGGCACGGGCCAGGTCACCGGCCTTCAGGCGCCTGGCCACGTCGGTGGCGATGGCGCGCGCCCGGTCTAACTGGGCGCGCGCGGCGTCGCTGTCGGAGCGCGCACGCTGCCAGCCCCACCAGGCCTCGCGCACGCCGGCGGCCAGCCGCAGGCGCACCGCGACGGTGCGGCTGCCGATGGCGCGCGCCTCGGCCTCGGCCAGGGCCTCGTGGCGGCCCCGCTCGCCGGGCAGCCACAGCGGCAGGGCCACGCCGACCTCGACCTCGCGCTTGCCGAGGTTGCGGCCCAGCCGGTCCGACCGGCCGGACAGCTCCAGCGCCGCCGGCTCGGGTGTCCAGGCCTGCGCCGCCTGCTGCTGAGCGCGGGCCGCATCGCGGCGCGCGGCCAGCGCTGCCGCCTCGGGCTGGCGGGCCCAGGCGGCCTCGAAGGCCTCGCGCAGGCTGGCCGGGCCGGTTTGGGCGGCGGTCACCGCTGCGGGGGGGTTCTGCGCCCAGGCGCCAGCCGCCGGGCCGAGCAGTGCGGCGGCCACGGCCGCGGCGCCCGCGCGCGCTGCCAGGTCACAGCGCCCGGAAAGGGTTCGTGTTCTTCGGTGCATCCGATGCTCCAGGGTTGAGAAGGCAACTCACGGGAGATCGGCGAGGGGCGACGCTGAGGGGTTCAGGGTCGCGTCGGCCTGCTGCGGCGCCGCCGACGCAAGCGTCAGGCAGCGCGCGCTCAGGCGCGAACGGGCTTCAGGGAAGGAGAGGAGCCGCCTCGCCGATCAGGCGAGGGGCCGCCACTGGGGGCGCTCGGGCGGGCTCTGCGCGAGGGTGCGCAGCCTGCCTGCGATCGAGGCCGCCGGGCACGAGGCCAGGGCGAGAGGCGCCAGGGAGTCCACCGGCGCGGGCACGCCGACGAAAGTGCCGTGGCAGTGGCCGCAGTCCAGGTCGAACCCGGCCGGCGCACTCGGGTCGGCCGTTGCACCGTCGCTGCCGATGCTGTCCTGGTCCGCTTGCAGGTGCTCGTGGTGGCCCAGATGCTGGGCATGCGGGCCGGATTCATGCTCGCAGTACGCCGTCACGGCCGACCAGCTGAACTGGAGCGGCAGCAGGGCGAGGAGCAGGATCGCGAGCCAGCGGTGCATTGTGAAAGTCTAGCAGGGGGCCAACGGAAGACGATCAAAAGGCGATCCGGCCCTCAGACGCGCACCACTGCGGGCAGCAGTTCGACACGCGCCTGCCGGATCACCGCGCGGGCCGCCGACAGCGCCAGCGCGCCCATGACCACGGCGACCAGCAGGTCCGGCCAGGCCGAGCCGGTGCCGAACACCCCGAGCGCGGCGGCCATCACCGCCAGGTTGCCGATGGCGTCGTTGCGGCTGCACAGCCAGACCGAGCGCATGTTGGCGTCGCCCTCGCGCCAGGCATACAGCATCGCGGCCACCGCGACGTTGGCCAGCAGCGCCAGCGCGCCGATGGCGCCCATCGTCACCGGCTCGGGCACCGCCCCGCCGGCCAGCGTCCACGCTGCCTTGGCGAGCACGAACACGCCGAAGGCGCCCATCGACAGCCCCTTGACCAGCGCCGCCCGGGCGCGCCAGTGCAGCGCCATGCCCAGCACCAGCAGCGACAGGCCGTAGTTCGCCGCGTCGCCGAAGAAGTCCACGGCATCAGCCAGCAGCGACACCGAGCCCGAGCGCAGCCCGCCGGCCAGCTCCACCACGAACATCACCGCGTTGATGGCCAGGGCGGCCCACAGGACGCGTCGGTAGCGCGGGCTGCGGGCAGCGGGGGAATCGGCGCAGCCGTGGCTGCAGCAGGAGTCGCTCATATCAGTCGGTGCTCACGGGGGGGAATGGACCGATTGGAAACCCTGGAGCCACTCCAGGGTCAAGCGCTAGGATGCGCGAGCATGGACATTTGAGGCCGCACATGAAGATCGGTGATCTGGCCACCCTGGCTCGGACCCAGGTGGACACCGTCCGGTACTACGAGCGTGAGGGGCTGCTGCCGGCGGCGCCGCGCAGCGAGGGCAACTACCGCATCTACGGCCCCGAGCACGTCGAGCGGCTGGCGTTCATCCGCCATTGCCGCTCGCTGGACATGGCGCTAGAGGAGGTCCGGGTGCTGCTGCGCTTCAAGGACGCCCCCGACGCGGCCTGCGGCGACGTGAACGCGCTGCTGGACGCGCACATCGGGCACGTCGGCGCACGCATCCACGAACTGCAGCAGCTGGAGCAGCAGCTCAAGGGCCTGCGCCGGCAGTGCACGGGCATCCAGGATGCCGCGCACTGCGGGATCCTGGGCGGGCTGTCGGCCGCCTCGGTGGAGGCGGTGGAGGCAACGGCCGGCGAATCGACCGCGGGCGTCAGGCTGGCGGTGGCACCTCGAGAAACTGCAGCAGCGCCTGCCCCATGCGTACGCGCACGCCCGCTTCGATCCCCTCGCACAGCGCAAAGCCCGGCGGGGCGAAGACGATGATGGTGGAGCCGTGCTGGAACCAGCCGAGTTCCTCGCCCTTGGCCATGGGCACGTTGGCGGGGATCTCGTTGGGGCCGCGCCAGCGCAGGTGCAGCAGCACATCCAGCGCGTGCAAGCGCAGGCTGGCCACCAGGATGGCGGCCACCGGCACCAGCGCCAGCGGGTGGCCGCCGCGCGCCAGGCGCAGGTTCAGCACCGCGCGCTCGTTGCGGCAGAACAGCCGCTCCACCCGCTTGAGCGCGATCGGGTTGACGTTCCAGGTGTCGCCGCTGAGGTAGGTGACGTGCTGCAGCGTGGCCTGCGCCGGGGCGTGGAAGCGGTGGTACATCGCCGAGGTGAGCCGCAGCGTGACGAAGCTGCCGTTGCGGAAGGCACTCGTGTCCTGGCTGGGGCCGAACAGCTCCTCGATGCGGTACGGAAAGCCCTTGGCCTGGAAGAGCTGGCCGTCCACCACCGGGCCGCAGGCGCCGACGATGCCGTCGCTCGGGCTGGTGAGGATGTCCTCGCGCGCATCGACCGGGCGAGCGCCCTCGACCAGCTCGCGGGTGAAGCACTCGTGCAGACTGGCGTAGCAGCGCGGCTTGGCTTCTCCCAGGTCCAGGTCGGTGAACAGGCGCCAGATGCGGATGGACAGCGCCGCCAGCGCCGGGCTGCGGATCTGGCTGAACCAGCCCATGAAGCGCGTCAGCGCGATGCGCGGCACGCGGTTGGTGAGCAGGAAGTTGAGGTCCTCCTGCAGCAGCAGGCGGTCCCGCAGGCTGCGTAGCGCTCGCAGGGGAGCGCCCTGGGGAGCGCCCGGGGACGTCAATGGCGGTGGAACGTGGGTTTTCATCGGGATGTCAATCGGGGTGGCTAAACAGACGGGTCAGACCTTGCCTGGACCCATGGAAACAACTCTTTCTCTCTCTGCTGTCTCGCTGGCGGTGCTGGCCGCCACCGGTTTGCCGCGCCTGCACCGGCGCCTGTCGCTCTCGCGTGCCAAGCACCGGTCGCTGACGGGGCACTCGCGCATGGCGCAGCGCGTCGCGCGGCTGATCCCCGGCTACGCCTACGACGAGGCGCGCTTCTTCGCCGCCGACGACGCGCCCCCGGAGGTGGCCGCGCAGCGCCGCGCCGGCTTTGAGCGCCTGGCCGCGCTGTACGAGCAGCGCTGGCCGCGCAGCGCGCAGATGACGGCGCGGGCGCGCGAATCCATCTCGGACCTGCAGTTCACCAGCCGCTACCGGGTGCCCTTCCAGTTCAGCCCCTACCTGCGCGAGCACCTCAAGTTGGGCAACTTCCTGCAGGCCTCGGCCGGCCTGCAGGTCGAGGACCTGGACGGCAACCGCTTCCACGACCTCACCGGCTCGTATGGCGTGAACCTGTTCGGCTACGACTTCTACAAGGTCTGCATCGCCGAGGGCGCGGCCCGTGCCGCCGCGCTCGGCCCGGTGCTGGGCGCCTACCACCCGGCGGTGCTGGCCAACGCCGAGCGGCTCAAGGCGATCTCGGGGCTCGACGAGGTGAGCTTCCACATGTCCGGCACCGAGGCGGTGATGCAGGCCGTGCGCCTGGCGCGCTACCACACCCGGCGCAAGTACCTGGTGCGCTTCTGCGGCGCCTACCACGGCTGGTGGGAGGACGTGCAGCCCGGCCCGGGCAACCCGCTGCCCCCGCGCGAGACCTACACGCTGCAGGACCTGAGCGAGCGCAGCCTGCAGGTGCTGCGCCAACGCAGCGACGTGGCCTGCGTGCTGGTCAACCCGCTGCAGGCGCTGCACCCGAACAGCGCGGCGCCGGGCGATTCCAGCCTGGTCGACAGCGGCCGGCGCGCCCACTTCGACCGCGCCGCCTACGCGGCCTGGCTGCAGCGCCTGCGCGCGGTGTGCAGCGAGCGCGGCATCGTGCTGATCTTCGACGAGGTGTTCGTGGGCTTTCGCCTCGCCCCGGGCGGGGCGCAGGAATACTTTGGCGTGCAGGCCGACATGGTCACCTACGGCAAGACGCTCGGCGGCGGCCTGCCGGTGGGCGTGGTGTGCGGGCGACGTGACCTGATGAAACGCTGGCGCGACGAGCGCCCGGCCGACATCTGCTTCGCCCGCGGCACCTTCAACGCCCACCCCTACGTGATGGGGGCGATGCAGGCCTTCCTGGAGCGGCTGGACAGCCCGGCGGTGCGCCAGCTCTACGACGGGCTGGACGAGCGCTGGAACGCACGCGCCGCGGTGCTGAACGCCCGGCTCGAAGCGGCGGGCCTGCCGGTGCGCGTGGCCAACCTCTCGACCATCTGGACGGTGCTGTACACGCAGCCCTCGCGCTACAACTGGATGCTGCAGTTCTACCTGCGCGCCCAGGGCCTGCTGCTGAGCTGGGTGGGCAGTGGCCGGTTGATCTTCAGCCTCAACCACGACGACGCGGCCTTCGAGGCGGTGTGCGAGCGCTTCGTCGCCGCGGCGCAGGCCATGCAGGCCGATGGCTGGTGGTGGCAGGCCCCGCAGCAGACCGACCGCTCGATCCGCCGCAGCCTGCTGCGCGAGCTGCTGAGCCATCGGTTCTGATCTCCCGCCCGGAGAATGGGCCTGCAGCCGGGGAGGCCCAACGAGCACTTCAGTTCTCCACGACGCCAGGCAACACCCGCGGCCCATGAAACGAGCCACGGCCAGCGAACGCTGCGGAACCGGCTTTGCCGGGCCGCTGGCGTTGCCCCCTTGAGGGGGCGCGCGAAGCGCGTAGGGGGTGGGTCCCTTTAGTGCGGCCGCACATGCGGCATCGGGTCGATCCACTCACCGCGCAGCAGCGCCAGCGGCGAGCGGTGATACAGCTTGATGTCGTGGAACGGGTCGGTGAGGATCTTCAGCGCCCAGATCAGCCCGTCGGTGATGCGGCCCTTCAGCGACAGCTGGACCACCCGGAAGCAGATGCCGGTGACGGCCAGCGCCAGCCAGGCAATGCCCACGTCATGTAGCCAGCCCTCGAAGCCGACGCCCGGCTCGATCAGGCCGAACAGCGCGGGCTGCAGCCACAGCAGCAGCGGGATCGCCGCCCACACCCCCAGCAGCACCGACTTGCGCTGCATGTTGAAGCCCACCTTGACCTCCTCCTTGTACTCGTCGGTGACCTGGTTGATCGGGTCGAAGCCGCGCGGCTCGAAGAAGAAGTGGCCCGACTGGCGCGTGACCATCGAGACGCACCAGCCGACGATGGCCGCCATCGCCGGGTCGGTGAACAGCAGCACGTAGGCCACCAGGAAGGAGCAGGCGCTGACCAGGTGCAGCGTCTGGTTGATGCGGCTCTGGTGGTAGTAGCGGTGGTCGTCCCAGCGCTGGGTGGCCAGGGTTTGCAGTAAGTTGGAAACGGTGGGCACGGTGGACACGGGTTACCTCGATGGATGGACGGCAGGCGCCCCGCTGCGGCCGCAGCGACGCGTGACGCAAGCGTGACGCCCGCGCATGAAGCCCCCGTGACCGGCCCATGTCAGTTGCTGCAGCGCGCATGAAACGGGACCGCTCCCCCCACTCCCTCGCGCCGCCGCACCACTGTCATCGAACTGTTGCGACCGGCGGCGACCATGCCGTCCATGCACGCCCTGCCCGCCCCTGCCGGCCCGACCGGCGCCCCGCCCCGCCCGCTGCGCATCGCCTACGTGACCGAGACCTGGCCACCCGAGGTGAATGGCGTGGCCCTGTCCGCCGCGCGCTTCGTGCAGGGGCTGCTGGAGCGTGGCCACCAGGTGCAGCTGCTGCGCCCACAGCAGCTCACCGACGGGCACGGCAGGCCCGGGCAGACCCAGCCGATCGGCCCGGCCGGGCCCGGTTTGGCCGGCCTGGAGGAGCGGCTGTCGCCGGGCTTCCCCCTGCCGTTCTACCCGCAGCTGCGCATGGGCTGGTCGCGCGCCAGCACGCTGCAGCGGCAGTGGCAGCAGTGGCAGCCTGACCTCGTGCACGTGGCCACCGAGGGCCCGCTGGCCTGGGCCGCCCTGCGCGCGGCGCGCCGCCTGGGCCTGCCGGTGACCTCGGACTTCCGCACCAACTTCCACGCCTACAGCCGGCACTACCGCATCGGCTGGCTGCAGGGCATCGTGCTCAACTACCTGCGCGCCTTCCACCGCCGCACCGCCGGCACCATGGTGCCCACCGACGCCCTGCGGCGCGAGCTGGCCGCCCAGGGCTTCACCGACCTGAGCGTGGTGGGGCGCGGCGTGGACACCACGCTGTTCACGCCGGACCGGCGCAGCCAGGCGCTGCGCGCCAGCTGGGGCGCCCAGCCGAATGATGCGGTGCTGCTGTGCGTGGGCCGGCTGGCGGCGGAGAAGAACCTGCTGGCGCTGGTGAGCGCCTTCCGCACCCTGCAGGCCTGCCACCCGCGCGCGCGCCTCGTGCTGGTGGGCGATGGCCCCCTGCGCGAGGAGCTGCGCGCGCGCTGCCCACAGGCGATCTTTGCCGGCCAGCGCAGCGGGGAGGACCTGGCGGCGCACTACGCCTCGGCCGACCTCTTTGCCTTTCCCAGCCTGACCGAGACCTACGGCAACGTCACCCCCGAGGCCATGGCCAGCGGCCTGGCGCTGGTGGCCTTTGACCAGGCCGCCGCCGCCCAGCTGGTGCGCCACGGCGAGAACGGCCTGCTCGTGCCGCCGGGCGACGCCCTGGCCTTCTGCCGCGCGCTGGCCGAGCTGCTGGACCACCCGCAGCGCCGCCAGGCCATGGGGCAGCGGGCCCGCGAGTCGATGCGGACCCAGGGCTGGGACGAGGTGGTGGCCCGCTTCGAGACCCTGCTGCGCCAGCAGGTGCTGCGCCGCAGCCAGGCCGACAGCAGTGCAAGCCACGGCAGTGCGGCCCAGGACAGCACCGGCGACGACGCCCACCCCGCTGCCGCGGTGCGGCCGGGCGTCTGACCCGCTTCAGCCCGGCCCGGCCGCCCGGAGCGCGGCACGCCGGCGCCGCTCGCGCGCCATGAGCACGGCGATGACCGCGGCGATCATCAGCCCGAAGCCCCACATCAGCGGCACGATGGGCACGTCCAGCCACAGCAGCGCGGCGTACACCGCCAGCATGCCCAGCACGCTGGCGTTCTCGTTGTAGCCCTGCACGGCGATCGAGCGGCCGGCGCTGAGCAGCGTGCAGCCGCGGTGCTGCAGCAGCGCGTTGAGCGGCACCACCAGCAGGCCGCCCACCACGCCCACCGCCACCAGCCAGGGCAGCGCCCAGGCGAGCCGGTCGGTGGACGCCACCAGCGGGATCATCAGCCCCAGCAGCACCCCGGCCGGCAGCATGCGCCAGGCCCGCTCCAGCGGCACCCGGTGCGCCGCCGCCGCGGCCCCGGCGATCACCCCCACCGCCACCGCCGCCTGCAGGTAGGCCGCCTGGTCCAGCGGCAGGTGCAGCACGTCGGCGGCCCAGCGCAGCACCGCGAACTGCAGCGTGGCGCCCACGCCCCAGAAGATCGTCGTCACCGCCAGCGACAGCCCGCCCTCGGCATCGCGCCACAGCGTGCGGTTGGCGCGGCGGAAGTCGCGCAGCACCTGCAGCGGGTGGATGCTGGAGGCCGGGTAGCGCGCCCCGCTGGCGGGCACGCCGATGTTGAGCCCGCCGGCCAGCGCATAGACCGCCAGCAGCGCCACCAGCGAGAGCGTGAGTGGCCCGGCCGGCCCGGCTGACTCGGCCACACCGGCCACTCCGCCCACAGCGGCTGCACCGGCCCAGCCCGGCAGCCACCCCGCGGCACCGGACGCCAGGCCCAGCAGCCAGGGGCTCACCAGCAGCCCGCCCAGCACGGTGCCCAGCAGCGCGGCGCAGACCACAGACACCTCCACCCAGCCGTTGGCCGCCACCAGCTGGCGCGGCGGCACGATCTCGGTGAGCAAGCCGTACTTGGCTGGCGCGTAGGCCGCCGCACCGAAGCCCACCACCGTGAAGGCGGCCACCGGGTGCCAGCCCAGCAGCAGCCCGAGCACGCCGATCACCTTGACGCCGTTCATCACCGCCATCAGCCGCGCCTTCGGGAAGGCATCGGCCAGCGGCCCGACGAAGGGCGCGAACAGCACGTACGACAGCATGAACCCGAACTTCAGCAGCGGCGCCAGCCAGGGCGGCTGCCCTTGCTGCTGCAGCAGCGCGATGGTGACGATCAGCAGGGCGTTGTCGGCCAGCGCGGAAGCGAACTGCGCGGCGATCAGGACATGGAAGCCTGGGGGCATGGCGGCGGTCTGGGCGCAGCCCGGCGGGCTGGGAAGGGCGAGCCGCCGAGTGTCCGCCGCCGTTCGCGACAACCTGCTGACAGCCGCGTGAAGACGCGGCGACAGCGCGCGGAGCACGGAGCACGGGGCAAGGCCTTCACGGCGGCGTCAAATCCGCGGCGGATCATCGGCGGCAGGGCGTGATCCCCTCGCCTGCCACCCCCGTCCGCAGCGGCACCGCCCACCATGAAGCCCTCCCGTCCTCCCGGCAAGATCCAGGCGCTGGGCGCCGCCACGGTCCAGGCGCTCAGCCCGCAGCGTGCGCTGGCGGCCATGCGCAAGCTCAAGGCCGCCCACGAGCGTCGCACCGACGCGCGCAGCAACGTGCAGCTGCGCCGCGCCCAGAGCGCCGACCTGCCGGCCCTGGCGGCCCTGCACCGCGCCGCCGGGCTGGACCGCCGGCCAGGCGCGGACGCTGCCGACACGGCCGACACCGGCAACGCCGACGGCCCCCCTGCGCTGGCAGCCGCCTGGGCGGCGCTGGAGGCCGCCGGGGCGCAGGTCTGGCTGGCCGAGCGCAAGCTGGAGGGCGAGAGCGAGCTGCTGGGCGCCCTGACCCTCTACCTGCTGCCGCTGCTGGCCGAGGGCGGCAGCCGCGCGGGTTGGGTCGACGACCTCGCGGTGCACCCGCAGGCGCACCACCTGGCCATCCCGCGGCGGCTGATCACCCAGGCCGCCCAGGTCGCCCGCGAGGCCGGTGCCGGCAAGCTCGCGCTGGCGCCCCGCCGCAAGGGAGGGCATGCCTCCCCCGCCTCGGCCGCCAGGCAGGGCTTCCTGGAACCGCTCGACTACAGCCGCCACGGCCGCCGGCTCGACCTGCCGCCCGCCGCCGACGCGGCCACCTGAGCGATGGAACCGGCCTGCGCCGCACCCCAGGACACAGGAACCAGGACACAGGACCCAGCCCAGGAGCCCAAGCGATGCACCCCCCCTCCCCAGCCACCCTGGCCACCGCTGCCGGCCGGCGCGAGCCGCCCGTGATCGAGCTGCTGCGCGGCTTCCCGACCCGCTGGGCCGAGCACGGTCGCGCCGCCGGTGCCGAGGCCCAGGAGGACGCGGTCGCCCGACAGACCTTCCTCGGCGTGCTGGAGGCCATGACCCACCCCGGGCGCATCGTCCGCCTGCCGGCCCGCCCCAACGGCCGGGCCGCGCCGATGCCCGCCTCGGCCGCCCTGGCCCTGGCGCTGGCGCTGCTGGAGGACGACACGCCGGTGTGGCTCGGCCCGGGCATCGCAGCCCAAGCAGCCCCCCTGCGCCACCGGGTGTGCGGGCACCGGCGAGCCCGCTTCGCACTCGTGCAGGCGGCCGACGCGCACCCAAGGCTGTGGCACGAGCTGGGCGCCGACGGCGCAACCGGCAGCGCCCCCGGCAGCACCGATGACCAGGAGGGCGCCACGCTGCTGATCGAGGTGCCTGGCCTGCTGGCCGACCCACCGCCGGCGCGCTGCGAGCCGGGCGACCTCGAACTGATGCCGCGCCTGCAGATCAGCGCGCCCGGCCTGCTGCGCCGCCAGACCCGCCTGGCCGTCGACGGCCTGGCACGCCACTTCTGGCGCGAGCGCATGACCCACGAGGCCGACGGCCGCCCCGCGACCGTCGAGGTGCTGCTGGTCTGCGCCGACCGCATCGCCGCGATCCCGCGCTGCGCGCGCGTGCAACTCGACGACTGACCTGCGAGCGGCTCAGGCCGCCCCGGGTTCGCCCAGCAGGCGCCGCGCCGGGCGCATGCCGACGTCGCCCTGGCGCTGCCGGCGCAGGCGCCACCAGCGCCGCCGCACCCAGGCGGCCCGCACGGCCAGGCAGACCCCGCCCATGACCAGCCCGGCAAAGACGATGTCGCTGGCGAAGTGCCCGCCCTGCAGCACCCGGCCCAGGCCGATCAGAGCGCCCGCAGCGGCGCCGATCCAGGCCCAGCGCCGCCGCACGGCCACCCCGCCGAGCAGCCCGCAGGCCATCAGCGTGAAGCCGGTGGCCGCATGGCCGCTGACAAAGGAGCAGTTGTGGCGGCACCAGGGGCCGTCCTCGCCCACCCGCAGGTAGGGGTTCGGCCCGCCAAAGGGCTGCACCGTGTAGGGGCGCGGCCGCCCGACATGCTCCTTCAGCCCGCCGTTGACCGCCCCCAGCAGGCCCAGCAGCAGCACCAGCAGCAGCGCCAGGGCCCGGCGCCGCCAGCGCAGGCGCTGCCCCGCCGGCACACGCGGGCGCGGCCACAGGCAGACCAAGAAGCAGAGCACGAAGGCCAGCCGGCCGAGCCAGGGCACGACCTGGTAGACCCCCTGCACCACCGCGCCATCCCCCCAGGGGAAGACGCGCAGGCCACCGGGCTCGTGCACCGCCGCGGTCACCGCCAGGTCCAGTTCGGGCCAGAGGCGGAACAGCAGCAGCGCCAGCACCGTGGCCGCCAGCCAGGCCAGCGGCAGGTGCAGGCGGGGCCGCAGGCGCACCGCAGGCGGCAGGGCACGGGGGGAATCAGGGGTCATGGCGGGGTGTGCTCCGATGCATTAGGGGTTGCGGTCGGCCCGGTAGCGCCGCGTTCGCTGCGGCGATCACTGCCGTGGTCGCTGCCAACGAGCGACTGGGCATCCCGGCGCGTGGCCTGCCACAGCGTGTAGGCCTGGCCCTCGCCGGGCGCGCGCCAGCGCGTGCCCTCGCCCAGGCGCTGCAGCGGGCCGAGGCGCTCGCGCAGCGCGGCGGGCAGGTCGCCCGCCTCGCGGCCCGGTGCCAGCACCAGCAGCGGGGCGAGGGCGGCGGGGCTGCCGGCAGCGGCCCAGCGCGTGGTCAGCTCGTAGTGGTGGCGTGCCGGAGCGCCGCGGTCGCTGCGCCAGGCAAGCCAGTGGATGGCCGGCAGCGCACGCCAGGCGTAGGCGGCCTGCACGAGCGTGGTGCGGTCCAGGACGATCACCTGCGCCTGCGGGTGGGCCTGCAGGTGCGCCGCCACGGTCGGCTCAAGGCGCTGCAGGGCGCCTTCCCAGCCGCGCATGCGCGACCAGACGTCGAGCGGGCGCGGCCAGTGCGGCAGCAGCGGGGCCAGCGCAATGGCAGCGCCCAGCAGCAGGTGCAGGGCCATCACCGCGCCGGCACGCCCGGAGGGCGGCAGCCCACGGCGGGCCTGGGCGCCCGGCGGCTGTGCCTGCCCACCCCAGTGCAGCGCCAGGGCCAGCGCCAGCCCGATGCCGGCCGGCGCGGTCCAGTTCACCTGCGCGCGCGACAGCGCCGCCTGCGCCAGGCCGATGCCCAGCAGCGGCCAGGCCAGCCAGAGCGCGCGGCGCGTGTGCCCGCGCCAGGCCGCGGCCCCGGACTGTGCAGCCGGACTCGCCCGGCGCTGCCCGGCCCGGCCGGGCCAGGCCAGCAGGACCACCCACAGCGGCCCGAACTGCAGGGCCTGCCCGGCCAGGAACTCGGCCACGCTCAGGCCCAGGCCCATCGAGCCGGCGGCCGGGCCACGCCCGTTGAGCAGCGTGATGTCGGCGGTGTGGCGCAGCGTCGGCCAGCCCTGCTCGGCATTCCAGGCCAGGTGGGGCAGGCAGAGCAGCCACGCCAGGCCGAGTGCGATGGCCAGGCCGCGCCAGCGCAGCGGCGGGGTGGCCCCGGCACCGCCCCGCCGGGTAGGCGGCCACAGCAGCCAGGCCAGCAGCGTGGGCAGCAGCGCCGCCAGGGTGTACTTGGACAGCAGGCCCGCCGCCAGCGCGAGCCCGAGCAGCAGGGCATCGCGGCGCCGCGCCCGCCGCGCCAGGTGCCAGCCTGCGTGGGCCGCCAGCGCCCAGCAGAGCATCAGCGGCGCATCGGTGGTCGCCACCAAGCCGAGCAGGCTGGCCAGCGGGCTGGTGGCCACCAGCAGCGCCGCGGCCAGGGCCACCCGCCGGGCCAGCGCGGCCTCGGCCGGCGTCGGCGGTGTCGCGTCATCGATGGCGCGGCCGTCCTGCAGCGCCGCCAGGCACATCGCATGGGCCAGGCTGCCGGTGACCGCCGCCGCCAGCGGGTGGCAGAGCATCACCAGCCCCTTGACGCCGAGCAGGCCGTCGCCCGCCAGCGCGGTGGAGGCGGCGATCAGCGCGGCGATCTCCGGCGGCTTGGAGTAGTAGCCCCACTGCAGCTCACGCGACCACTGCCAGTACTGCGCCTCGTCGACGTGCAGGCCGAGGGTCGCGTCCGTGCCCAGCAGCGCCATCACCGCCAGGTGCAGGCCCCAGAAGCCCAGCGCCAGGAGCCCGAGCTGCCATGCGACGCTCGGGGCGGCGCCGCGGCCCGCTGCCACGCTCATCCGCCCGGCCCCCTGCCCTGCACCGATGCAGCGCGGCCATGCCAGCGCAGCAGCACCAGGCCCCGCTGCTCGAACAGCACCGTCCAGGCCGTCGACGGCACCGGCGCGGGCGACGCTCCAGGCGCCTGCCCCGCCTCCCTCGCCGCAGCGGCCTCGGCCTGCCATTGCGCCTGGGCCAGCGCCGCGATGCGGTCACGCCGCACCAGTGCGAGGTCGCCCGGCCGCGGCGCGCGGCGCGGCGCCTCCTGGCCGAGGTAGACCGCGAAGCTGGGCTGGTGCAGGCCCCATTGCACCGCGGTGGTCATCCAGGCCTGGCGGTCGCCCGCCCAGGCGGCGTGGGCCACCTGGGCCGCGGCGCGCACCGGCCCCTGCAGGCGCTCGCCCCACCAGGGCAGCAGCACCAGCGTCTGCTGCAGCAGCAGCGCCACCAGCACCGCACCCAGCGCCGGCAGGGCCACGCGGCGCCCCGGCCCGTGGCGGCGCACCCAGGCAGCGGCCAGCCCGGCCACCCCGCTGGCCAGCACGGCGGAAGCAACCAGGGCACTCACATCGGCCGGCCCACTCAACAGGGCGCTGTAGTAGCCACCGTCCAGCCGCGGCGCCAGCCACTGCACGCCCAGGGCCAAGCCCACCAGCAGCCAGGGCCACAGGGCCGCGAAGAGCAGCAGGGCGTCGAGGGCGCCCAGCCCCGCCCGCGCCCTGCCGGCACGCAGCCAGCCCTGCAGCTCACGCCCGGCCAGCAGCGCCAGCGGGCTGCAGCCGTACAGCACGTAGTGCGGCAGCTTGGTGCCCGAGAAGCTGAAGAACAGCAGCACGAAGCCGGCCCAGCCCAGCAGGTAGCGCGTCAGCGCATCACGGCGCCAGAGTGTGCGCAGGCGCCAGGCCAGGGTCAGCGCCAGCGGCGTCCACGGCAGCAGCAGCAGGGGCAGCACCACCAGGTAATAGGCCAGGCTGCCGCCATGCCCCTCCAGCGGCCCGCCGTAGCGCTGCAGGTTGTGGCGGACCAGGAAGCCATCGATGAAGGCCTGGCCATGCCGGTGCAGCGCATAGGCGTACCAGGGCAGGGCCAGGCCGACCAGCAGCGCCCAGGCGAGCGGGTCGCCCAGCAGGGCCCGGCAGCGCGGCCACCAGGTGGAGCGGGGCTCGGCGAGCAGCCAGACCAGCAGCGCAGCCCCCGGCAGCAGCAACGCCACCGGGCCCTTGGTCAGCAGGCCCAGCGCGATCCACACCGCCGCGCGGCGCAGTGCCTGGCGGGCGGCGGGGCTGCCGGGGGCCTCCAGGTGGCGCCACAGGTCGAGCAGCGCCAGCGTGAGCCAGAGGTTGAGCAGCGCGTCGGCGGTGGCCGCGCGCCCGATCAGCAGCACGCCCAGGCTGCCTGCCAGCAGGCCCGCGGCCGAGACCGCCGCCGTCCAGCCCCAACGCGGCCAGGCGAACAGCATCAGCGCCACGCCCCAGCCCCAGCCGGCCAGCGCCGAGGGCAGGCGCAGCGCCGCCTCGTTCAGCCCGAAGGCCAGCACGCTGGCGGCCTGCAGCCAGTAGCTCAGGATCGGCTTGTCCCAGCGCGGCTCGCCGTTGAGCGTGGTGTGGCCCCAGTCGCCGCTGACCAGCATCTCCCGGGTGGCCTCGGTGAAGGCGCCCTCGTCGACATCGAACAGCGGCGTCCAGCCCAGGCCGGCCAGTGCGAGCAGGAGCAACAGCGCCGCCCACAGCGCCACGGTGCGGGCCCCGCTGGCCGGCCAGGGCCGGGTGGCCGGGCGCGTGCGCGGCGACGGGACCACGGCAACGGCCTCGCTCACGTCGGCGCCCTGCCCGCGCCGGCCCAGCCGGCATCCACCGAGGCCGCACCCGCACCCGCATCACTTCGGGCGCTGGCCGCGACCTCGGTGGCCAACGCCTGGCCGCGCAGCACGTAGGGGGAGGCGTGCCGACCGCCGTAGTAGATGCGGATCAGCAGCTCCGCCAGCACCCCGGTGGTGAGGAACTGCAGCCCGCCCAGCAGCGAAAAGAAGCCCAGCGACAGCAGCGGGCGCCCGCCCACCGGCTCGCCCAGCAGCTTGAGCAGCCCTAGGTAGCCCAGCAGCACCACGCCCAGCGCGCTGACGGCCAGGCCGATGACGCCGAAGAAGTGCCCCGGCCGCGCCGCAAAGCGCAGGAAGAAGGCCACCGCCAGCAGGTCCACCACCACCCGCAGGGTGCGCGACAGGCCGTACTTGGACTGCCCCGCCTGGCGCGCATGGTGGCGCACCGGCTCCTGCGCCATGCGCGTGGGCGAGGTCACGGTGGCCAGCCAGGCCGGGATGAAGCGGTGCATCTCGCCATACAGGCGCACCTCGCGCAGCACCTCGGCACGGAAGGCCTTGAGGCTGCAGCCCAGGTCGCGGAACGGCAGGCCGGTGATGCGGCGGATCAGCCCGTTGGCCCACTGCGAGGGCAGGCGGCGCAGCCAGAAACCATCCTGGCGCTCACGCCGCCAGCCGGCAACCAGGTCCAGGTCCTCGCGCAGCAGGCGCTCGACCAGGCGCGGGATGTCGCGCGCGTCGTTCTGCAGGTCACCGTCCATCGTGACGATGACGTCGCCCCGCGCAGCGTCGATGCCAGCCTGCATCGCCGCGGTCTGGCGGAAGTTGCGCGCCAGCGCGAGCACCCGCACGTGCGGGCCGACCTCGCGGGCGCAGCGCTGCAGCGCCTGCGCCGTGCCGTCGCGGCTGCCGTCGTCGACCACCACCAGCTCCCAGGGCTGCGCATAGCCGGCCAGCGCGGCCTGCACCGCATCGATCAGCCGCGCGGCGTTGTCGATCTCGTTGTACATCGGCACCACCACCGACAGGCGGTGGGGTGGCACCGGCCCAGATGCCACCGATTCGGGTGGCGATGCGCCGTCCGCCGCAGCCACAGCCGGGGCCGCGGTCGCTTCGGCGTCATGCAGGGCAGCCGGCCAGGCCGGCACGGGGTGCGTCAGGTCCAATTTCGATGCTCCAGGTTGTCACGGCCCGCCCAGGCGGGGTTCGATGCCGTTTGCCAGCGCCGCCACGCGGCGGCGGCCAGCACGCCGGTGGCCGAGGCCGTGGCCACCAGCAGGCCCAGGCCGTGCGTCCACAGTGCGGCGGACAGCACCTGGGCGGCCGGTGCGGCCAGATGACCGGGTGCCGCGCGTACCCCGGCCCAGACCGCCACCTCGTAGCCACCCAGGCCGCCCGGCGCGGGCAGCGGCAGCACGGCGGCCCACTCTCCGGCCACCGCCCCCAGCAGCGCGCCGTGCGGCGCGAGGCCGCCCACCAGCGCCAGTGCGGCCGCCAGCGTGGCCAGCTTGACCAGCCAGTTGGCGATGCACAGGGCCCAGGCCCGCCCGCCACCGCGCTCTTCCAGCAGCAGGCGAACCGCCCGGCCGGCCAGGTGCAGCCCGCGGCCGATCCACCCGCCCGGCGTGACCTGCCGGCGCGCCAGCCAAGGACCGGCCCGGCGCCGCAGGCCCGCCAACACCAGCGCCCCCGCGACCGCGCAGGCACCGCCGACCAGCAGGGCCGCCCCGGCGGCCAGGCCCTGCACCAGGGCGAGCCAGGCGCCCAGCGAGATCAGCGCCAGCACCAGGGCGTCCTGCAGGCGCAGCCAGAGCAGGCTGGCCAGCGCCTCGGCCACCGGCACCTGCCAGCGCTGCTTCAGCCACAGCAGGTAGCCGGCCTCGCCGCTGCGCAGCGGCAGCCAGACCACGGCCGCGTTGTGGAGCAGAAAGAGCGCCAGGCAGTCGCGGTAGCGGGCGCGGGTGCGCCCTCGCCACTCGGCATGCAGGCGCGCGACGCGCAGCAGCTGGCTCGCCAGCAGCCCGCCGATCAGCGGCAGCAGCCAGGGCGACGCGCTGGCCGTGCGCAGGCGCTGCCACTGCCCCGGGCTGCCTTGCTGCCACAGCACCCAGGCCACCCCCAGCACCGCAGCCAGCGACAGCCCGGCCGCGGCCACGCGCCGCAGCGGCCGGGACGGGAGAGCGGCGGCCCCCGTCATGCCGGCCACCGGCGCAGCGCCAGGGCCATGCCACGCCCGTCCAGCAGGCGCTGCAGCCCGGCCCCCAGGCCCAGCCCGCCCAGCACGGCGGTCAGCACCCCGGTGTCCGGGTAGCCGGTGGGCAGCCACCACATGGCCGCCCCGCAGGCGATCTGCCCCAGCCCCAGCGCGATCTGGCCGGGGCGCTCACCCAGCCAGGCGGCCAGGCGGCCGTGGCCGGCCAGCTGCCAGGCGAGCACGCCGGTGCACAGGCCGGCCGCGGCGCCCACCAGCACGTCCGACGGCCAGTGCGCCGCCGTCGCCAGGCGGGCCAGGCCCACCAGCAGCGCCAGGGCGGCGGCCAGCCCCACCGGCCAGCGCGAGCCCGGGCGCAGCAGCGCCAGCGCCAACAGCACCCCCACCGTCAGCGCATGGCCGGAGGGCATCGACCCGTGGCGCATCGGCTCGCCGATCACCAGCAACTGGTCGGCCGACAGCACTGCGGGCGGGCGCGGCACCGCGCAGGCCCACTTCAGGAGGTGCGTGGCACCGCCGCCGATGGGCAGGCTCCACAGCAGCGCGGCCAGCAGCCGCATGCCAGGCGCGGACCGGCCGCGCGCCAGGGCAGCCACCACGATGAGCGCGCTCAGGCCAAGGCCCAGCACGCTGAAGGTGGTCCACAGCGTGGGCCAGCGCCCGCCCAGGGGCCGGTTGACGGCCTGGAACAGCGCCACGTCCAGCCCCGCGGCCTGCACGCCCAGCCCCAGCGCGCCCAGCAGGCCGGCCGCCGCCCACACCGTGGCCACCCGCATCAGGCCGGAGGAACGCGGCGCGCTGCGGGCCGGGTCAGCACGAGGGGCAGGACCGGCAAGGTTCATGGGCGGCGATGCTCCGCAGCGCGCGTGACACCACCGTGAAGACCGCGCCCCGCCCGGCCCGCGTGCGATGCAGCCCACGACACGCGGCGGACACGGCGGCGACATCGGCCGGTCATGCCGGCTGACCAGCATCGACCGATGGCTTCCATCCTCGTGACCGGCGCCGCCGGCTTCATTGGTGCGCACGCCGCGGCGGCGCTGGCCCGCGCCGGCCACCGCGTCGTGGGCTGCGACAACTTCAACGCCTACTACCCGGTGGCCCTCAAGCGCGCCCGGGTCGAGCGCCTGCTGGCGCCGCTGGGCGTGGCGGTGGAGGCGCGCGACCTGAGCGACGCCGCGGCCCTCGACGCCTGGTTCACCCAGCGGCGCTTCGACGTGGTGCTGCACCTGGCCGCCCAGGCCGGCGTGCGCCACTCGCTGCACGCCCCGCTGGATTACGTGCAGGCCAACCTGCTGGGCTTCGGCGCGGTGCTGGAGGCGGCCCGCCGCCACGGCGTGCAGCACCTGCTGTACGCCAGCTCGTCGAGCGTGTACGGCCACCGCAGCGACGTGGCCGGCGGCTTCCGCGAGGCCGACCGCACCGACCGGCCCGCCTCCTTCTACGCCGCCACCAAGCAGGCCAACGAGGCGATGGCCTACGCCACCGCGGCGGTGCACGGCCTGCCGGTGACGGGACTGCGCTTCTTCACCGTCTACGGCCCCTGGGGCCGACCCGACATGGCCTGCTGGACCTTTGCCGAGCGGATCTGGCGCGGCCAGACGCTGCCGCTCTACGGCCAGGGGCAGCTGCTGCGCGACTTCACCTACATCGACGACGCGGTCGACGCCCTGCGGCGCCTGATCGAACGCGGCCCGGTGGCCGCGGCGGACGACGGCGTGCCCGCCGAGCTGCTCAACGTCGGCCACCGCCAGCCGGTGCGGGTGATCGACTTCGTTCGCGCCCTGGAAACCGCGCTGCTGCGGCCGGCGCGCATCGAGCTGGCGCCGATGCAGCCGGGCGACGTGCCCAACACCTGCGCCGATCCGTCGCGCCTGCTGGCCGCCATCGGCGACTGGCCGGCCACGCCGCTGGCCACCGGCCTGCAGGCCTTTGCGCGCTGGTGGCTGGACTGGCAGGCCCGCCAGCCTTGCGCCGACGCCGGCATGCACCGGGGGACAACACCGCCGCTGCGCGCCGCGGCCTGAACGATCACGATCCGCTCGGCGCCGCAGCCCCGTTCAGGCCGGCAGCAGGCTGCGCGGGGCCTGGCGGCGGCGCTGCCGCTCGGTCTGCACCACCAGGTCCTCCAGCAGGCCGAGGTAGTGCGACAGCGGCGGCGTGGCCTTGCCCGGGTGCTGCGCCAGGTCGTCCCATATGCGCAGCTTGATCGCCGCGGCGGCATGCGTGTCCAGCTCGAAGCGGCGCATCTCCATCGCCGTCATCGGCCCGCCCTGCAGCGACAGGCCGTGCAGCGCCGCGGGCGACAGCGCCTCCAGGTAGCGGCGATCGAAGCCCACCAGGTAGCGCTTGGCCTGCACGTGCAGGCGCACCGGCTTGGTGACCTCGTCCGGAAAGGCCTGGCGCAGCAGGTGCACCGCGCGGGTCGCGTGGCTGGCCCCCTCCCCTCCTCCCGTCCCACAGCCCGTCCCACCGCCCGCATCCGCGCCTGCGCCCGCAGCAGCCCGGTGCGGATCATCACGCCAGCCCGGCCCCCAGCGCTGCGCATCGACCAGGTGGCCCAGGTCATGCAGCAGGGCAGCGGCGACCAGCTCGGCATCGGCATGGGCCCACTCGGCGAGCTGGGCGCACTGCAGCGAGTGCGACAGCACGTCGACGCCACGCAGGTCGGGGCGGGCCTCGGGGGCGTCGTAGCGCCGGTGGCCCTCGGTCAGGAACAGTTCGGCGATCAGGTCGAGGGTCTGGCGGGGCGTCATGCCCCCATGCTGCTCAGGCGGCATGACGCGCCGATGACCCGGCGGTGGCCCGGGTGGCCGTGGTCGTGGCGATGGCCGTCACCCCATGGACCGCTGCGGCCACCGCGACCGGCGCCGCGGGCACCGGCAGGTCCACGCCAATGGGCAGGTCCATGCCAATGGCCGCCGCAGCACGCTCGCGCAGCCGTTCGCTCCAGTCGATGATCTCCAACCGCCCGTCGGCGTGCTCGACCAGCGCCGTCAGGCTCTCCACCCAGTCGCCGTCGTTGGCGTAGATCAGGCCGTCGATCTCGCGCAGCTCGGCGTGGTGGATGTGGCCGCAGACCACACCATCGACGCCGCGCTTGCGCGCCTCACGCGCCACCGCCACCTCGAAGTCGCTGATGAAGCTCACCGCCCGCTTGACCTTGAGCTTGAGGTAGCGCGACAGCGACCAGTACGGCAGCCCGACGCGCGCGCGCAGCGAGTTCAGGTGGCGATTGAGTTCGAGCGTGAACTCGTAGAGGTGGTCGCCCAGCAGCGCCAGCCAGCGCGCGCACTGCACCACGCCGTCGTAGAGGTCGCCGTGCATCACCCACAGGCGCCGGCCATCGGCGGTGACGTGGATGCAGTCCTCCACCACCTCGACACCGCCGAAGCTGTGCTGCAGGTAGCGCCGGGCAAACTCGTCGTGGTTGCCAGGCACGTAGACCACGTGGGTGCCCTTGCGCACCTTGCGCAGGATCTTCTGCACCACGTCGTTGTGCGCCTGCGGCCAGAACCAGCGCCGGCGCAGCTGCCAGCCGTCGATGATGTCGCCCACCAGGTACAGGCGCTCGCACTCGACCACGCGCAGGAAGTCCAGCAGCGCCTCGGCCTGGCAGCCGGGCGTGCCCAGGTGGACATCGGAGATGAACACCGTGCGCACCCGCCAGCGCTCGTCCGGCTCGGACGTCGGGGTGGGCGTGGCCGCATCGTCGCGGCCGGGCCGCGGGCCGGCCTCGGCCGTGGTCGCCGTGGCCAGACGGCCCAGCTCGGTGAAGTTGGCGCAGGTCATGCGGCCATGCTGTGCCAGCGACATGACGGTGTATTGAAGCCCGCGTGAAGGCTGTGTGGCAGCCCGGTCACCGCTGCCATAACAATGAACAGTGACAAGGGAGTGAAACCCTGGACCCATGATCGGCCTTGGTGGCGTCAACGCCGCAGTCCGCCACGACCCACCTGCCCGATGACACAATGTTGACGTTCGACTGATGAGGGAAAACCCGATGAGCCAGATCACTCTCACCCACATCGTGCAACGCAGTGCGGCCGGCCAGGCCCTGCTCTGGGGCGCAGGCGCGCTGCCGGACACCCATGAAAGGGTGCTCATGCGCCTGACGGGCTACACGCCGCTGGTGCGGCTCAGCGACCCCGACCACGATCCCCAGTGGCTGCTCGCCGTGGTCGAAGCGCTGCTGGACGAGGGCCTGGCCGAGGTGGTTGACGTGGCCCCCGACGAGGGCCACTGCTCCAGCTGGGGCGAGCTGGCACTGAGCCTGGCGCACTGAACGACGGGCCGGACGCGATCCGGCCCGGGCGGCGCGGCCCTGATCGCGGGAAAGCGCGATCGCGGAACGTGGAACGCGGAACGTGGCGAAGGCCCCAGCCCTTCATCGCCCCATCAGGCCGGCGCGCTAGGCTGTCGGGTGATGAGTCCGCCCCTTCGGGCCTCCCCACCCGCACCCCGGAACACCCCGGAAAACCACGCCATGCCCTTCCCGCCCCCACCGGACGACACCGACGACCCGATCCACAGCCCCGCGGAGCGCGCGGCAGCGGCCTCGCGCAGCACCTGGGTCAGCGTCGCGGTCAACCTGGTCCTGACCACCGCCCAGATCACGGCCGGCCTGCTCACCAAGTCCCAGGGCCTGGTGGCCGACGGCATCCACTCGCTGTCCGACCTGGTGGCCGACTTCGTCGTCCTCTTCGCCAACCACCACAGCCAGAAGGACGCGGACGCCGACCACCCCTACGGCCACCACCGCTTCGAGACGGCGGCCAGCCTCGTGCTCGGCGCGCTGCTGCTGGCGGTGGGGCTCGGCATGCTCTGGTCCGCCTTCCTGAAACTGGAGCAGCCGGACACGGTGCAGAAAGTCCATAGCGCGGCCCTCTGGGTGGCCGGCGGCGCGCTGATCGCCAAGGAGCTGCTGTTTCGCTACATGCTGGCGGTGGCCAAGCGCGTCAAGTCCAGCATGCTGGTGGCCAACGCCTGGCACGCCCGCTCCGATGCCGCCTCGTCGCTCGTCGTGGGCGTGGGCATCGCCGGCAACCTGGCCGGCTACCCCATCCTGGACCCGATCGCCGCGGCCATCGTCGGCTTCATGGTCACCAGGATGGGCTGGGAGTTCGGCTGGGACGCCCTGCATGATCTGATGGACCGCGCCATCGACGAGGCCGAGGTCGCGGCCATTCGCAGCACCCTGGAAGGCACCCCCGGCATCCAGGGCGTGCACGACATCCGCACCCGCAAGATGGGCGACATGATCGTGGTCGACGCCCACATCGAGGTCGATGCCACCCTCAGCGTCGAAGCAGGCCACCACATCGCCGTCGAGGCCCGCACCCGCGTGATGCAGCGCCACCGCGTGCTCAACCTGATGAGCCACGTGGACCCCTGGCAGCGGCCGGACCTGGATCACTCGGCGGTGGCGCAGCGGGTGGTCGCCCACTGAAGGCGTGCGCAGAGCCGCCCTCTTCGGTGCACCGGTCATGGCCGCGTCGCCGGACTGCGGGTGACGCAGGCGCTGCGTGAGGCGACGCAGCCGGTCAATCCGGCTTGATCTTCGCCCGCGCCACCACCGTCTTCCAGCGCTGCTGCTCGGCGGCAATGAACCTGGCGAACTCGGCCGGGCTGCCACCCACGGCGATGGCAGCATCGCCGCTGAGCTTCTCGCTGGCCGAGGGCTGCTTGACCGCAGCGGCGGCGGCTGCGGCGAGCTTGTCGGCCGCCGCCTGCGGCAGTGACGCCGGAGCCAGCAGGCCGTACCACTGCGTCATCTCGAAGCCGGGGAAGCCCTGCTCGGCCACGGTGGGCACGTCGGGCAGCTGCGCGATGCGCTGGGTCGTGCCGGTGGCGATGCAGCGCAGCTTGCCGGTCTTGATGAACTGCATCACCGCCGGAGCGCCCACCGAGGCGGCGTCGAGCCGCCCGGCCAGCAGGTCGGTCAGCTGCGGGCCGGGGCCGCGGTAGGGCACGTGGAGGATGAAGGTGCCGGTGGCCATCTTCAGGTACTCCATCGCCAGGTGCCCGGCGCTGCCGTTGCCGGCCGAGCCGTAGTTGAGCTTGCCGGGGTTCTTGCGCGCGTACTCGATGAACTCCTTCAGGTTCTTCACTGGCAGGTCCGGGCGCACCAGGTAGAGGCTGGGCACCTTGGCGAGCAGGGAGATCGGGCGGAAGTCCCGGTTGGCGTCGTAGGGCAGCTTGTCGAAGATGTACGGGTTGACCGCGAGCGTGCCGATGTGGCCCAGGATGACGGTGTGCTGGTCGTCGGCCCGGGCCACCTCCTGCATCGCCACGTTGCCGGCGCCACCGGGCTTGTTCTCGACGTAGACGGACTGGCCGAGCACCTTGGACATCTCCACCGCGGTGGTGCGCGCGACGATCTCGCTGCTGCCGCCGGGCGCGAAGGGCACGACGAAGCGGATGGCCTTGGACGGCCAGGCGCCCTGGGCGCGCAGCAGCGGCGAGGCCAGGCCGGCGCCGAAGCCGGCGGTGGTGGCCAAGCCCAGCTGGAGCAGGCGGCGGCGGTCGAGATCGGCGGGGAGGGGGTGACGCATGGGGTGTCTCCGTTGTGTAGGAATGCAACAGCCGCGATCTTGCCGCAGGGCGGCTATCAAACAGCTGTCAGAGCCGGGCAGGCCTCGCCCTGGCGAAGGGAAGGCAACTGCCCGTAGAGTGGTAGCGTCCGATACATCAGCCGTTGCCCTGCCCTCCCCCGATGAGCCGCCTCCCGATCCAATGGCATCGCCTTTTTGCACCACAGCCCAGCGGTGGAACCGAGGCCTGGCCTGCGCTGACCGATGCCGACGGCCAGGTGCGCGCGATGGTGCTCGGCCTGGCCCGGCCGGCCGGCGCGGCGGCGCTGGGCAGCCTCTGGCAGGGCGTCCAGGCCGACCTGAGCCTGCCCGCCCCAGCCATCGCGGTGGATGGCTGCCGCGGCTACCAGCTCTGGTTCTCCCTCGCCCAGGCCCGGCCCGCGGCGCAGGCCGAGGCCTTCCTCACCGCACTGTGCCGGCGCTACCTGGGCGAGGACGGCAGCGCCGCCCGCATCGAGCGCCAGCCCGGCCCGGTGCCCGCGCCGCAGCCGGGCAGCGAGCGCTGGTCCGCCTTCATCGCCCCCGACCTGGCGCCGATGTTCGAGGACGAACCCTGGCTGGACATCCCGCCCAACCCGGACGGCCAGGCCGAGCTGCTGGCGCGGCTGGCGAGCATCGAGCCCGCGGCCTTCGACGAGGCGATGGCCAAGCTGGTGCCCGCCAAGGCCCTCCCCGACTCAGCGGCAAACCCTGCCCCCGTGCCAGCAGGCAGCGTGGCTCCTCCTTCAGCACCGCGCCCGCGTGATCCGAAGTCGTTCCTGCTCGACGTGATGCGCGACGAGCAGGTGGCTCTGGCGCTGCGCATCGAGGCGGCAAAGGCGTTGCTGCCGTATGGCGATGAACGATGGCGATGACCCCGGGCGTGATGGGCAGCGTGTGGTGTCCCCGCCATGGCTCGCGCCCCTGCGCATCGCATTCAATCGCTGAAGCAGAGGCAATCGGCCCGGCCGGATAATCCAGGTCAACCTCCACGACGCCATGGCGCTCACTCTGTCCCTCGAACAACCCGGTCTCCCGGGCATGTGCCCCATCGCCGATGCGGTGGAACGAATGGCACACGACTCCGACCACAACGAGCGAGGTGCCGTCTTCACCCGTGGCGAGGTGGTGGACTTCATGCTGGACCTGGCGGGCTACACCGCGGATCGGCCGCTGCACGGCATGCGGCTGCTCGAACCGTCCTTTGGCTCGGGCGAATTCCTGCTGGCGGCCGTGGAGCGCCTGGTTGCCTCGGTCCGGTCTGCCGGAAGCCACGACGCCAATCTGGCCGGTTGCATCCGTGGCGTGGAACTGCACACCAGCACGTTCGTGCGGACAAAGACCCGCACGATTGAACGGCTCGAACGAGCCGGCTTCGATCCCCGCGAAGCGCGCCGGCTGGCCGACGCCTGGCTGCTGCACGGCGACTTCCTGCTCTGCGAGCTGCCCAGCCTCTTCGACGTCGTCGTCGGCAACCCGCCCTATGTGCGCCAGGAGCTGATCCCCGCGGCGCTGCTGGCAGAGTACCGGCGCCGCTACGCATCGCTCTATGACCGCGCAGACCTGTACGTGCCCTTCATCAAGCGGTCGCTCGGCCTGCTGGCGCAGGGCGGGCAGTTCTCGTTCATCTGCGCCGATCGGTGGACGAAGAACCGCTACGGCGGCCCGCTGCGCGCCATGGTGGCCAAGTCATTCCATCTCAAGGCCTACGTGGACATGGTGGACACCCCCGCTTTCGAAACGGACGTGATCGCCTACCCGGCCATCACCCTGATCGAACGGGCCACACCGGGACCCACGCTGGTGGCGAAGCCGCCGAACCTCACTGCACCGGCCTTGTCGCAGTTGGCCGGCGTGCTGCGCAATGGGCAGCCCGATGAGGCTGCGGCGGTGTCGATGGTGGAGCAGGCCGGGCTCGGGGCCGAACCCTGGGTGCTGGGCTCCTCCAGCCGGCGTGGCCTGCTGCGGCGCCTGGAGGCCGAGTTCCCCACGTTGGAAGAGGCCGGTTGCAAGGTTGGCATCGGTGTGGCAACGGGCGCGGACAGGGCCTTCATCGCCCCCATGGCCGAGCTGGACGTGGAACCCTCGCGCAAGCTTGCGCTGGCCATGACCCGCGACATTGCCAGCGGCGAGGTGCGCTGGCAGGGCCTTGGCGTGGTCAACCCCTTCGAGGACGACGGCCGCCTGGCCGACCTGGCGCACTATCCGAGGCTGCGTGCTCACCTGGCAAGGCACCGAGAGGCGATCGCCGGCCGCCACGTCGCGCGGAAGAACCCGGCGCACTGGTATCGAACCATCGATCGCATCACACCTGCACTGGCCAGCCGACCCAAGCTGCTGATCCCCGACATCAAGGGTTCGGCGCATGTGGTCTTCGAGCGCGGAGAGCTGTACCCGCACCACAACCTCTATCACGTGGTGTCCGACGAGTGGGACCTGCGCGCCCTGCAGGCGGTACTGCTGTCGGACGTGGCGCGGCAGTTCGTCGCCGCTTACTCCACGACGATGCGAGGCGGCTTCCTGCGCTTCCAGGCCCAGTACCTGCGCCGCATCCGCTTGCCACGCTGGGCCGAGGTGCCCGAAGGCATGCGCCAGCGGCTTTCCAGTGCAGCGACGGCACTCGATCTGGCCGCATGCAACGCAGCGGCTCGCGAGCTCTACGGGCTCAGTGCCGATGAGGCTGCGTCGCTGGATTCGTGAACAGCTCCAGCGCTGACCACACCTTTCGATGGGAGACGGGCCGCATGGCGCTTGATCTGTGTGATTTCGAGGCCAAGGCGCGGGTGGCCATCAGATCGTTCTGGCAGTCTCGCGATGACGCCAAACGCAAGCAGCAGGAGTCGGGCAAGCCCGACCAGGGAGAACGCGCTGGGGTCACCGGCGGCAAGAACCTGGATGGCTTCGTTGACTTGGTGATCGACCTGGTACGGGCCAACGGGCTGCCCGATGCGCAGATCCACCGCCAGCGGGCCGTCTTGACCCTGCCGGGCTTCTTTCGTCCGACCAAGCTGTGGGACCTGCTGGTGATCCACCAGGGGCGGTTGGTCGCAGCACTGGAATTCAAGAGCCACGTCGGGCCGTCGTTCGGCAACAACTTCAACAATCGCGCCGAAGAGGCCATCGGGACCTCGCACGATCTGTGGACCGCCTACCGGGATGGGGCGTTCGGCCAGCAAGAGCGGCCCTTCGTGGGATGGCTGATGGTGGTGGAAGATGCGCCGAGGTCCAACGCAGCGGTTCGGGATGCACCCGCGCACTTCCACGTCTTTCCCGAGTTCGTCGGTTCGTCGTACCTGCAACGCTACGAGATCCTGTGCAGGAAGTTGGTCCGGGAGCAGCTCTATTCGGCGGCAGCGGTGCTCACCACGCCTCGATACGCCTTGACCGACGGCGCCTACCGCGAACTGTCCGCCATGACGGGCTTGAGATCCTTCGTGGCTTCTCTGGCCGGCCATGTCGCGGCCGAGGCCGCACGGTAGCGCGTCAAACTGCAGCGCCCATCCCCGCCCCCTGCACGCACGGCATCACTCAATCCCTCCTCATGACCCTCCACGACACCGAAGTCCGCCGCATCGACGGCACGCTGCAGACGCTGGCGGAGTACGCTGGCCAGGTGCTGCTGATCGTCAACGTGGCGAGCAAGTGCGGCTTCACGCCGCAGTACGCGGGGCTGGAGGCGCTGTACCGGCGCTACCGGGACCGGGGCTTTGCGGTGCTGGGCTTTCCCTGCGACCAGTTCGGCCACCAGGAGCCGGGCGACGAGGCCGAGATCAGCAGCTTCTGCAGCCTGACCTACGACGTCACCTTCCCGATGTTCGCCAAGGTCGAGGTCAACGGCAGCGGCGCACACCCGCTGTTCCAGCAGCTGAAAAAGGCCGCACCCGGCCTGCTGGGCACCGAGGGCATCAAGTGGAACTTCACCAAGTTCCTGGTCGATGCGCAGGGCCGCGTGGTGTCCCGCCACGCGCCCACCGACAAACCGGAGAGTCTGGCCGGCGAGATCGAAGCGCTGCTGCCGCGCTGAACGCTGCGCGTCGAGCGCGCATCGGCCAGGGGCTCAGGCGCTCACCACGCCGGCCATGCGCACCACCTCGAAATCGCTGCCCTTGACCTGGGCCAACTCGCTGACCAGCGCGTCGTTGTCCCAGCGCGGATCGGGTGCGCCGCTGACGTACCAGTTGCTGCCGTTGTCGGCCACGATGAGCCCGTGGGTCTGCATCGCGGTCAGCAGCGCGCGGGTGGCGGTGCTGAAGCTGGCCGGGATCACGTAGCTGGCCTTGAGGCGCACGCGCATGCCCATGGGCGGCAGATGGGTGGAGCCGTCGCTGCTGGCCCAGTGCGTGGCCGGCGCCACGCAGGCGCTGCGGCTGCGCGCCACGGTGAAGCGCAGCGCATGGCGGATGCCGCCCGGCCCGGCCGCGGCCTCCTCCCAGCGCGCCAGGCCGGGGAAGATGGGCAGTCCGGCCGCGTCCGCGCTGGTCCAGCCAGGCTGGCCACCCGGGCGGATGATGTTGTTGTCGAGGTGGAACACCGCGCCGGCGTCGGCCGCCCAGCTCCCATCGGGCTGCACGAAGGCGCGGTAGAGCTCGTAGAGGCGGTGGTGGTCGCGGTCGATCACCAGCACGTGGCGGTCGCCTGTCGCGGCCGAGCCACCCTCCACCGGCGCATCGGCGGGCACCGGGTAGGGGCCGGGGTCGCTCTCGTCGCCGTACGCGGTGAATCGGATCGCCACCGGCGCCTGGCTGCCCGCCACCACCACGTAGGGGATGCCGATGGGCGCGCCGGCCCAGGTGCCGGAGCCGAAGTCGGGGTGCAGCCCGGTGGCCAGGCCGATGCTGGCGATCAGGGCGTCGGAGTTCGGGTCCACCTCGGCGGTGGAGATGTCGGTGTTCCAGGCGTTGTCGGCCGGGAAGGCCTGGGCGCCGTTCAGGTCGGCGTTGGCACCCAGGCTCACAGCGCCAAAGTTGCCGTAGGAGACCGTGGTCGGCGGGGTCGGGGCAGGTGAAGGAGCGGGCGATGGCGAGGGAGCCGGCGCTGGATCATCGGCAGCGCCACCTCCGCAGGCCGCCAGCCACAGGCCGGAGAGGCCGCCGAGCAGCAGGGTGCGCCGCCGGGCGGAGGCATCGGAGGGAGGGTGATCGGCCATGGCCCAAGTCTCTTCCTCACGGCGGGCAGCCCGGTGACCAGCGATTGCCAGGGGTGTGCAGGCGTTTCGGCCCGCCGTATGGCGCTGACCGATGCTTACCGCCGTTCACCTCCAGCGACGCGAGCGCCGCGCCAGCGCTCTCCAATGCGCTCCATGAGATTCTGGAACCCCACCCTGCCGCATCCCATCCCACCCCAGGCACAGCCGGACGCCGCCGTGGCCCTGCCCGTCAACGCCCACTCCGCCGCCCGCGCGGCGCGGATGATCGGCATGCTGCGCCCCCTGCCCGAGACGGCGGCGGTGCACCCCAGCACGGCCGCCGAACCTGCGGGTGACGCGCTGGCAGCCTGCCACCGCTGAAGACACGGCACGCCCGCCCGCGGCCGGCCTGGCCGTCGACCTGCGACACTCACGCCATCGAGTCCTTGCACCCTTGGCCGCAGGCCCGCGCCACCGAACCCATGAAGACCTACCAGATCGAGATCCAGCGCCTCAAGTCGATCACGCACGACCACGGCAGCCTGGACCTGAATGTCGACGCCCTCGTGCTGCCCAGCCCGAAGCCCCGCGGCGGAGACGAGGACGGCGCGCCCGGCACCGTCATCAGCCTGAGCGATAAGGACGCGCGCTCGCTGCTGATCCTGCTGAAGGCACAACTGGCGGAGCTCGAACCCCGCAAAGGCCGCAGCCAGCGCTGAACGGGACCCCCTCACCCCACCCTTTCCCGCGAGGGGACCGGGTAGGGTGAGGAGGTCATCCGGCTACACGTCGTAGCCGGTCGATCCAGCTGATGGTGCAGAGCAGCGAGCCTGGACCTGGCCGCGATGCTGCGCGTCAACCTCGACGACCACAGCCGCCTGCATTGGCTGGAGCTGCGCCAACACGGCGAGCGCTTCGACCTCGTCCTGCAATCGCAGCGCGCGGGCGCAACGGCGCTGAGCGACTTCGGTACCGCGACTCGGTGACAGGCCTGGCAGGTGAGTGGGAGGCGCTACTCCTAGCTACTTCCAGCTTCTAGCCGACCGGCCGCTTCGCCGCCTCCAGCTGCGCGATCCCATCGGCCAGCGCCTCCCGTGGCAGGCCCTTGATGCCGGCGTTGCCCGCCAGCCCCTGCAGGGATCGCAGGAAGGTGTCGAGTTGCCAGCCCTGGACGCTGGCGCGGATGCCGGCGTCGACCGCGTCCTTGAACCCCGCCACGTCGCCCTGGTAGAGCGCGATCTCGGCCAGGTCGAAGAAGCACCAGGGCGTGTCGGCCGGCGGCTCGGCCAGCGTCTGGCCCAGCCGGAGCTGGCGGGCCTTGGCGAGCGAGACCTGCACGGCGGGTGCGGTCAGGTCGAGCCCGCCGTCGGCCTGGGCCTGCAGGCGCAACGCATTGAGCAGCGGGTAGGGATGGTCGTCGGAGATCTGCGCGGCACGGCGGTACATCGCCAGCGCCTGGGCCGAGTCCTTGCGCACGTTCTTCATCACGCCGCCGAGCGAGGACCAGGTATCGAAGTCCTCCGGGTTCAGGTCGCGCGCGCGGGTGAGCGAGGCCACGCCATCGGGCAGCCAGACAGGCCGCTTGTCGGCCTTGAAGGCGCGGGCGATCAGGCCCTCGACCACGCCCTTTTCCTTCCAGGCCTCGGCGTAGCCGGGCGCCAGCTTGGTGAGCGTCACGAACTCCTCCAGCGCCTCGTGCATGCGCCCTTGGCGCTTGAGGATCAGCGCCAGCCGCATGCGGGCGATGTGGTTCATCGGGTCGAAGCGCAGCGCGCCCCAGTAGTGCATGCCGGCCTGCGCGAGGTCGTTGAAACGCAGCGCGTCCTCGGCATCGCGCATGAAGCGCTCCACCTCCTGGCGGCGCCAATCGTCGGCGCTCGGGCCGGGTGCCGACAGCGATGCCGCAACGGCCAGTTCGGTAGCGCCGGCCACGGCGGGTGCCGCTGCAGAGGCCAAAGCCGCAGCCGCAGCCCCGCTGCTCGCACGGCTCCCACCACCGCCGTACTGCGCCCGCAGCGCCAGGCGCACGGGGCTGTCGAGCCGGTTGCGCTTGAGCGAATCGCCCAGCACCTTGCCGATGAAGTCACGCGACGCGTCCTGCTGCGGCCCTGCGTCGTCGTACTCGAAGACCTTGATCGTCGTGATGTCGAAGGGGATCGCATGCCCCTTCTGCCGGAACAGCACCGTGCCCGATTCCTGCGAGCTGTGGCGCACGCCGATCTCGTAGAACACGTTCGGGTTGAAACCGCTGATGTCCGCAAAGGCCATGCGGCTGTACAGGATGTACTCGAACATCTCCTGGTTGATGGAGCCCGAGAAGGCATCCATGTCGGTGCGCGCAGCGATCAGTTTCCTGCCCTCGGGCGTCCTGGTCGACTCGATCGCCGGCTCGAAGACCTCCTTGTACAGGGCGGTGAAGTCGACCTCACGGTCACCCACCTTCTTCTTGCCGAAGGGCATGATCACGAAGCAGGTGCGCTCCAGCTCCTGCATGCGGTCGGCCGGCAGCGGGGCCTGCGCCCCCTCGTTCGATGCTGCGCTCATGGCGTTCCTCCTGTGGATGCGTTGGTCGAACCCGTGATGCGGGCGCGCCGCCGTGACAACCTTCTCGCTGCGGCGGGGTCAGCGCCCGTAGTAGGCCGTGAAGGACGCCTTGCCCAGCAACCCGGCTCCCAACCCCTTGTTCAGCACGAAGCCGTGCAGCGCCGCCGAGCCGGTCTTGGGGATGCCCGCTGCGGCGTGCAGGTTGTCCACGCCGAGCGCAAACACGGTGAAGACGTAGCGGTGCGGTTTGTCACCCACCGGCGGACAGGGGCCACCCCAATTGCCGTTGCTGCCGGTGGCGCCGGTATCGAAGAAGTCACTGTGCCCGCCATTCGCCCCCGCCGGCAACCCGGCTGGCGAGTTGCCCGCGCCGCGCGCCAGCGAGGTGACGGAGGCCGGGATGTTGTAGACCGACCAGTGCCAGAAGCCGCTGCCCGTGGGTGCGTCCGGGTCATGGACCTGCACCGCAAACGACTTCGTGCCCGCCGGCGCGTTCGACCAGACCAGTGCGGGCGACACGTTCTGCCCCTTGCAGCCGAAGCCGTTGAGCACGTAGGCGTTGTCGATCGTGCTGCCGGCGGCGATGTCCGGGCTGGTGAGGGTGAAGGCCGACGCACCACCGGCCGTGGGCGTGCCGGCGCAACCGGCCATCAGCGCGGCAGCAGCGAGGCCGCAGGCAACGGTGGTCGAGCGAAGCAGGGTCAGGTTGTTCATGTGGGGATCCTCCAGAAAGTGAGCACCGCGATCCAGGCACCGGCCACGCCGGCGGATCGGGAGTTTCATTCTTGCCAAAGGCGGCGGGTTCGGCCAGTGCACGCAAACCCGCGAGTAGGCAGGACTCCGACTGAAAGCAGCCCCTCGACTCCCAGTCACTGCATGGCAGCGGTCGCACCACGTCGCGTCGCCGCCACCATCAGCCCGCTCATCGTCCACGCCTTCGCGAAGCGGCCGAGGATGCTCACCTCCTCGGCCGCAGCATCCGGCACACGGCGGTCGTCCACGATCACGCGCACCTGCAGGTCGCGGTGCTCCGGGTTGTGCTTCAGGTCCACCAGCTTGCGCAGCTCCGCGCCGGTGCTGTTGCCATTGGCCGAGATCGCGTCGACGTACTCGCCGTCCAGGCTGAAGTCGAAGCCATGTCGGCGCCCGCTCAGCCCACGCAGCGGTTCCGGCTTCTCAACCAACTCTGCGGCAGGCTTCCAGGCGCGCAGGTAGAGCTTGGCCTCCTCGACCAGCCAGTCGCCATGCATCGGCAGGCCCTGATGTTCGCGCTCCCAGGCTGCCAGGCTCAGCAACGCCGAGGTGAAGCGCGCAAACCCGACGCCGGGTTCTGCCAAAGGTGCCCAGGCTTCCAGCACCCCTTCGTCGGTGAGCGTCACCCCGTGTGGTTGCACCGCCTTGCGCAACGGCTGCCAGCGGGGGCGGTCACCCAGGAGGATGCCGACCGAATGCAGGTGCAGCAGCGTCAACCCCTCGTCGAAGAGCCGGACCTGGCCGCCGACATGCTCGGCAAACATCTCGATGCCATCGCCATCTGCTTAGGTGAACGACGTCATCACAGCGATGACCTCCGACCCGTCGCGCGTGGGCACCGGCTCGCAGCGAATGCCGGTGAGGGTGATGAAGTGGTCGCAGTTGTGGCCACGCTGACGGTGCTGGAGGAATGGGAAGCCGCCGCTGAGCGCGACCCGGGACACTTCGAGACCTGGATCTACCTCACCCGGCTGCGGCAGGAGGCCGGTCGGACCCAGCCGGCCCTCGAATCCGCGCTCCGTGCACGAGTCATCGCCGCCACCGACCGCGAGCGCGCCTGGGCGGCTTCCGAACTGGGCACCGTCCAGCAAGCCGCCGGCTACCTGGCCGGCGCGCGCGCCAGCTACACCGAAAGCCACGAAATTCGCCAGCGCCTGGCCGCCGACAACACCAGCTCGGCCCAGGCCCGGCGCGACGCATCGGCCAGCCTGATCAAGCTCGGCGACGTGCAGCTTACCGCCAACGATCTGGTCGGCGCACGCGCCAGTTACGCCGAAAGCCTCCAGATTGCCCGACGCCTGGCAGCCGACAATCCCGGCTCGGCCGTGGCTAGGCGCGATATGGTGGTTTCGCTGGGAAAGCTGGCCCTGATCCCGGACTCGGGCGTGCGATGGAAGGACCCCTACCAAGCAATGCAGGCGATGAAGGATGACGGCATCTTGGTCCCAAGCGACGAGCGACTCCTTACCGCGTTTAAGCGGTTGGCAGACGCCGAGCAGTAGATCCGGGCATGGCAGCCGACGTCTTCCTCAGCCACAAGTCCGACGACAAGCCGCGCATTCAGACGCTGCTGGACGGGTTGCTCGCGGCCGGGTTGAGCGTGTGGTGGGACCGGGACACGCCGGGCGGAGTGCTGTGGCGACGGACGATCGAGGTGGAGCTGGAGGCGGCGCGCTGCGTGCTGGTGTGCTGGAGCGAGGTTTCGGTCGCTTCCGAGTGGGTGCTGGAGGAGGCCGAGCGGGCCAAGGCGCGGGGTGTGCTGCTGCCGGTCCGCATCGATGCCGTGGAGGCGCCCTTCGGCTTTGCCGGTCGGCAGGTGCTGGATCTGGTGGGCTGGAGGGGCGACCTTGCCGATCCGCGCTGGGAGCGGCTGCTGGCGCAGGTGCGGGCAGTGGTCGAGGGCAGAGCACCGCCGCCCCCACCGCCTCCACCGTCCCGTGCACGTTGGCCACGCTGGGCGGCGGCGGGCGGCATGGCGTTGGCGCTGGCAGCAGGGCTTGGATGGCAGCAGCGGGCTGATCCCGCCGAGGCGGCGGCCTGGCAGGCGCTGGTTGGCAAGGAAACCGCTGGTCAGGCGCTGCAGCGGGCAGATTGGCAGGGTTATTTGCAGCGCTTCGGCCAGGGCCGCCACGCCGACGAGGCCCGCAAACGCTTCGCCGCCTGCCGCGACGAGCCGGTGGTGAGCTGGCAGCGCCAGGACGACCGCCTGCCGCTGGCCGTACCGGCCGAGCGCGGCGCGACGGAAGCAGCGGCTCGCGCCGCGCTGGCACCTGTGCTGGCCGACGAGGCCCAGCGCAGCTGCGCGCCCTACGCCAAGGACCCGGAGCGCCACCGCCTGCTCGGCAGCGCGCCCGACCCGGCCGGCGTGCGCTGCGAGCGGCGCAGCGACGGAGTCTGGCGATGCAGCTTCGACGGTCAGGTGACCTGTGCGCTGGAGGCGCGGGGCACGACGACGAGGGAGGTTTGCCCCTGATCAGAGGAGCGAAGAGCACCGCCCCGCCCGATGCTCCCGCGACAGCCGACTGGCTGCCACGTTTCTGCGCTATCTTTCTGCGTAGCACACCACTTCCGCAGGAGCCCGCATGAACTACGCCGATGCGATCTACCGCCGCAGCCTGTCACTGCCCGATCCGGCGGCACGTGAGGCGCTGGACTTCATCGACTTCCTGCTCCAGCGCTACGGCACCGCACCTTTGGCGGCCGATCGTGCTGCCCCCAACCGGGATGCGGCGGCGCTGATTCAGGCGGCGGCGGGTGGATGGGGAACGGACGTTCCAGATGATGTCGACGATGCCGACTTGGCCGTCGATGCTCCGCGCGACGAAATCTGACGGCGGAACCCCCAACCATGCAATTCCTGCTCGACACGAACACGGTGATCGCCTTCATGAAGGGGCAGACCGCCGTGGTCGAGCGAATCCGGGTGCTCGACCCTGCCCAGTTGACGCTTTGCGCGCCGGTGGAGGCCGAGCTCTGGTTTGGCGTGGCGCGCAGCGATCCTCAGCGGCAGGAGCACAACCGGCAGAAGCTGGCCACGTTGCTCGAGTGGCTGCCGTCGCTGCCGTTTTCCGGCGAGGCAACCCGACGATGTGGTGAGCTGCGTGCGCACCTGGCTGCGGCGGGTACACCGATCGGTCCCTACGACCTTCAGATTGCCGCCATCGCGCTGGCTCACGAGCTGACGGTGGTCACGCGCAACCTGCGTGAGTTCGAGCGGGTTCCGTCTTTGCGGGTGGAGAACTGGATCGACGGTTGAGGGGCTGATACGAAGAAGCCCGACCGGCTCGCGCCGATCGGGCCTTTCTTCGCCTGGATACCCGCCTTCGCGGGTATGACGGGGGGCGGTACCCGCCTACGCGGGTAAGCCGGCTTCAGCTCACCTCTTCTGCGGCGGCAAATCCGTGCAGGAGCCGTGCGCCACTTCCGCCGCCATGCCGATGCTCTCGCCCAGCGTGGGGTGCGGGTGGATGGTCTTGCCGATGTCCACGGCGTCGGCGCCCATCTCGATGGCCAGCGCAATCTCGCCGATCATGTCGCCGGCGTGGGTGCCGACGATGCCGCCGCCCAGGATGCGGCCGTGGCCGTGGGCCCCACCTTCCGATGACTGGCTGTCGTCGAAGAGCAGCTTGGTGTAGCCCTCGTCGCGGCCGTTGGCGATGGCGCGGCCCGAGGCGGTCCATGGGAACAGGCCCTTCTTGACCTTGATGCCCTGCGCCTTGGCCTGGTCCTCGGTGAGGCCCACCCACGCCACTTCCGGATCGGTGTAGGCCACCGACGGGATCACGCGGGCGTCGAACTGGGCCTTGGCCAGGTTCGCGTCGCCCTTGATCTCACCGGCGATGACTTCAGCCGCCACATGGGCCTCGTGCACCGCCTTGTGGGCGAGCATGGGCTGGCCGACCAGGTCGCCGATGGCGAAGATGTGTCGCACGTTGCTGCGCATCTGCACGTCCACCGGGATGAAGCCGCGGTCGGTCACGGCCACGCCCGCCTTGTCGGCAGCGATCTTTTTGCCGTTGGGCGTGCGACCCACGGCCTGGAGCACCAGGTCGTAGAGGCCTTCGCTCTTCGTGCCATCCAGGCCCTCGAACTGCACCTTGATGCCTTCCGGGGTGGCCTCCGCTCCGACCGTCTTGGTCTTGAGCATGATGTTGTCGAAGCGGTGGGCATTCATCTTCTGCCACACCTTGACGAGGTCGCGGTCGGCACCCTGCATCAGGCCGTCGAGCATTTCGACCACGTCCAGGCGCGCGCCCAGCGTGCTGTACACCGTGCCCATTTCCAGGCCGATGATGCCGCCGCCGACGATGAGCATCTTCTTCGGCACCGACTTGAGCGCCAGGGCGCCGGTCGATTCGACGATGCGCTCGTCATCGGGGAAGAACGGCAGACGCACGGCCTGAGAGCCGGCGGCAATGATGGCGTGCTTGAACTTGACGACCTTGGTCGTGCCCGTCTTGTCCTGCGCCGTGCCGGTCGTTTCCTCGACCTGGACGTGGTACGGGTCGAGGAAGGCGCCGTAGCCGCGCACGGTGGTGACCTTGCGCATCTTGGCCATCGCCGCCAGGCCGCCGGTCAGCTTGCCGATGACCTTTTCCTTGTGGCCGCGCAGCTTGTCGATGTCCACCTGCGGGGCACCGAAGCTCACGCCCAGGTCACCGAGGTGGCTGACCTCGTCCATCACCGCCGCGACGTGCAGCAGCGCCTTGGACGGGATGCAGCCGACGTTCAGGCACACGCCGCCCAGGGTGGCGTAGCGCTCGACGATGACGACCTTCAGGCCGAGGTCGGCGGCGCGGAAGGCGGCGGAGTAGCCGCCGGGGCCGGCGCCGAGGACGAGGACGTCGCACTCGACATCGGCGGGGCCGGTGTAGCTGCCGGCCGGGCCGGCAACGACGGCCACCGGGGCGGGCGCAGGGGCAGCCGCCGCAGGTACAGCCGCTGCAGGAGCAGGGGCCGCTGCCGACGCCGGGGCTGCGACGACGGCACCCGCCGCCTCCAGCGTCAGGATGACCGAGCCCTGGTTGAGCTTGTCGCCCAGCGCAACCCGCAGTTCCTTGACCACGCCGGCGGCCGAGGACGGGATCTCCATCGAGGCCTTGTCGGACTCGACGGTGATCAGGCTCTGCTCGGCCTTCACCGTGTCACCCGGCTTGACCAGGATCTCGATGACGCCGACGTCCTTGAAGTCGCCGATGTCCGGGACTTGCACTTCGATCAATGCCATGTCGTGCTCCCGGTCACAGCACGATGCGGCGGAAGTCCGCCAGCAGGGATGCGAAGTAGACGTTGAAGCGCGCCGCGGCCGCACCGTCGATGACGCGGTGGTCCCAGCTCAGCGACAGCGGCAGGATCAGGCGTGGCACGAACTGCTTGCCGTCCCAGCGCGGCTCGGTGCTGCTCTTGCACACGCCCATGATCGCGACTTCCGGCGCGTTGATGATGGGGGTGAAGTAGCGCCCGCCGATGCCGCCCAGCGAGCTGATGCTGAAGCAGCCGCCGCTCATGTCGGCCGGGCCGAGTTTGCCGTCGCGCGCCTTCTTGGCCAGTTCGCCCATCTCCTGGCTGATCTGGAAGATGCCCTTCTTGTCGGCGTCCTTGATCACCGGCACCACGAGGCCGTTGGGCGTGTCCGCCGCGAAGCCGATGTGGAAGTAGTTCTTGAAGACGAGCTGGTCGCCGTCCAGGCTGGCGTTGAACTCGGGGAACTTCTTCAGCGCCGCCACGGCCGCCTTGATCATGAAGGCGAGCATCGTGACCTTGATGCCGGACTTCTCGTTCTCCTTGTTGGTCGCCACGCGGAAGGCTTCCAGGTCGGTGATGTCCGCGTCGTCGTGGTTGGTGACGTGCGGGATGACGACCCAGTTGCGGTGCAGGTTGGCGCCGGAGATCTTCTTGATGCGGGACAGATCCTTGCGCTCGACCGGGCCGAACTTGGCGAAGTCCACCTTCGGCCAGGGCAGCAGGCCGGGGAAGGCCTCGCCGCTGGCAGCTGCGGCGGCAGGGGCCGGTGCCTTGGCCTTCTGGGCAGCGGTCTGCACCGCTCCGGCCATCACACCCTTGACGAAGCCCTGCACGTCGTCCTGGGTGATGCGGCCCTTGGGGCCGGAGCCGGCCACCTCGGCCAGCGGCACGCCGAGTTCGCGGGCGAACTTGCGGATGCTGGGCGAGGCGTGCGGCAGTTGCGCGCTGGGCGTGCCAGGGTTGTGGGCGGGCAGTGCAGCAGCAGCAGCAGCCGGGGCGGCCACGGCAGCGGCTGCCGGCGCAGCCGCGGGGGTGGCAGCAGGAGCCGGCGCCGCGGCGGCCGGGGCAACCACCGCACCCGCGGCGCCTTCGAGCACCAGGACCAGCGAGCCGATGTTGACCTTGTCGCCCAGGGCGACCTTCAGCTCCTTGACCACGCCGGCGTGGCTCGACGGGATCTCCATCGAGGCCTTGTCGCTCTCCACCGTGATCAGGCTCTGCTCGGCCTTCACCGTGTCGCCGACCTTGACGAGCAGCTCGATGACGGCCACGTCCTTGAAGTCACCGATGTCAGGCACCAGCACCTGGATCGGGCCGGCAGCCGCAGCTGGAGCAGCTGGAGC
>Ga0073899_10000058_pt1 | contig 91149 bp, 75 predicted proteins | sample KloWWTmetaKNB5Ph_FD_88975 | JGI IMG/M metagenome (GOLD analysis project Ga0073899, IMG submission 88975) | Active sludge microbial communities from Klosterneuburg, Austria, studying microevolution and ecology of nitrifiers - Klosterneuburg... | ecosystem: Engineered > WWTP > Aerobic digester >... | reverse complement strand
GAGCTAATCTTTGTGACGAGTTCTTGGACTGCTGTCACTAACGAACTTCACCACCCCTTGCCGGAAAATGACAGGCCTTTTATCTGTCACTTTTCCCTATCTGTCAACATACCAGTCACAAAGAACACAAAGAGCCCCATCTTCAACTTTGTGTCTTTGCGTCTTTGTGTGAGGCAAAATCGTGAACTACTGAGATTGGCTTATACTTAAAGGGCAACCGCTCCGGTTGCCCTTTGAGACAGATCATAGAGGAACGCTATGTCCGCCATTCGTCACTCGATTATTTCGTTTGCACTCGTCGCGGCGGTGCTGCTGACGGGTTGCCAATCTGCGGCGGTGACGCCTTCAGACGCGTCGGCGGCAACAGGGACGGCAACACCATCGCCCTTCCCGGTGATTCCCACCCCTGCGGCGGAGTCACCGGTTGCTGCGCCTGTGGCCGGGAATCCGGTCACGGGCGTGGTGGCTCGCTATACGTTGCCGCCAACGCCGCTGCGCAGCATCGAGCCGGCAATCGCCAACGACCGCGGCATCCTGCTGGGCGGGATTGGCAGCGATCTGTGGCGCGGCCCCGGCGATCCGCCTACCCAATTCTGGATGATCACCGACCGCGGGCCAAACGCCCAGGAAAAGGTGAAGGGCAAGGACCGGCGCGCCTTCCCCGTGCCCGACTTTGCGCCGGCGATTCTGCGCGTGGCAACCGCCGGCAATGCCATCACGCTGCTGGAGGTGATTCCATTGTCTGGCAGTGACGGCGCGCCTATCAGCGGCCTGCCCAACCTGCCTGGGCACGACGATAAGGGCTACACCTTTGACGGCGAGACGAAGCTACCCTACGATCCAAGCGGATTGGACCCGGAAGGGCTGGTGCGCACCCAGCAGGGCGACTTCTGGGCCGCCGACGAATACGCCCCATCGCTGCTGCATATCGCCGCCGACGGTCGTGTGCTCACCCGCTATGTGCCGCAGGGGCTGGACTATGCCGGCGCGAACTACCCGGTAGCGGCGACATTGCCGGCTTTGTACGCCAGGCGCAACAGCAACCGCGGCTTCGAGGGACTGGCCCTCAGCCCAGACGAGCGTACGCTCTACGCCGTGCTGCAAAGCCCTCTGGACAACCCGGACAAAAGTGTGCGGGAGAGGGCGCGGCTGACGCGCATCCTGGCGTTCGATCCGGCGACCGGGCAGTTGCTGGGCGAATATGCCTATCAAATTGAACCGTTCGCCGCCTTTGACCCGCGCGCCAAGGAGCAGTCGGACATGAAAATTTCCGGGCTTGTCGCCGCCACATCGAATCAACTGCTGGTTCTGGAGCGCACGGACGATGTGGCCAGCGTCTATGCGGTCGACCTCAGCCAGGCAACCAATCTGTTGGGGAGCGTCTGGGACGATCCCGCCACCACGCCAGGGTTGGAGGCGCTGCTGCACCCTGCCGGCGCCGGCGTCATCCCGCTGCCCAAAACGCTGGTGGTGAATCTCGCCAACTTGCCCGGCATTCCGGCCAAAATCGAGGGGCTGGCGCTGGTCGATGCCCACACGCTGGCCTTTGCCAATGACAATGACTTTGACCTGGGCGGGTTCGACAGTCAGGGCATCAACCAGCCTAATGGCGTGGTCAACGAGATTGTTCTGGTCGCGCTGGCCGCTGCTTTGCCATGATGGATGCGTGCGGAGCTAAAACGCAGAATAGCACGCGGATGACGCGGATCGGGCGGATTTTCGCGGATTTCATCCGAAACTCATCCGTCTAATCCGTGGGCTATGGAAACCAGGCTGAACAGGTACACTTTTTCTGGGATATTGCGATGCGTTTGTTGTTGGTAGAAGATGATCATAAGATCTCAAGCTATGTCAAACGAGGACTGGAAGAGGAAGGCTACGCGGTCGATGTGGCCTACAGCGGGCGCGACGGGCTGGACTGGGCGCTGGCAACGCCCTACGACCTGCTGATTCTGGATGTCATGCTGCCCGAACTGGATGGCTTCAGCGTCTGTCGCCGGGTGCGCCAACAAGGGATTCACGCGCCGGTGCTGATGCTGACCGCGCGCGACGCCGTCGACGACCGCGTGGATGGGCTGGACGCCGGCGCCGACGACTATCTGGTCAAACCCTTTGCCTTTCGCGAATTACTGGCGCGGCTGCGGGCGTTGCTGCGCCGGGCTGCCGACGCACCCAAAGTTACCCTCCTGCAGGTCGCCGATCTCACGCTCGACACGCGCACGCAGCGTGTCCAACGCGCGGGCCGCACGATCGAACTCACGGCCAAGGAGTTTGCCGTCCTCGAGGCGCTGATGCGCGATCCAGGGCGCGTGCTCAGCCGCACCGTCATCGCCGACCATGTCTGGAGCTACGACGCCTTCAACCAATCCAACGTGATCGATGTCTATATTCGCAACCTGCGCCGTAAAATTGACGACGGCTCCACCGTCAAGCTGATTGAAACTGTGCGCGGGGTGGGCTATCGCGTGGTGGCGGTGAGCAATGTTGCGTCACGTTAAACGCATCCGTGTCCGTTTTGCGCTTTGGACCGCCGGGCTGATCCTGCTGCTGCTCGTAGCCTTCGGCGCGTTCGTCTACTACCGCGTTGCCCAGGGGCTGACCGACGCCGTCGATGAAGCGCTCAATCTGAGCGCGGCGCAGACCCTGACCGCGCTCAACGTCGAGAACGGCGTCATCACGCTGGCCGAAGATTTTCCCGAAGTGGACAACCAGAGCATCGAGATGATGGAGCGCGGGCTGACAGTGCGCGTCCTCGACGCCAGCGGTCGGACTGTCCAGGCCTTTGGCCCGCAGCGATCACTGCCACCACCTTCCAATTCGCTACAGTCTTCTAGCGCAACGATCCCGATCATCCAGACCTTTGCAGCGGGAACCGCGCCGGTGCGCGTCTTGTCGACGCCTGTCCTGGAAGATGGCGCATCGGTCGGCATGGTGCAGACCGCGGCCACACTCGCCACCGTGGAGGGGACGTTGGCGCGCCTGCTGACTGCACTCTTCGTCGGCGGCGCCGCCCTGACGGTCATTGCGGCGTTGGGCGGCTATGCATTGGCCGCACGCGCCTTACAGCCCATCGACCAGATGACGCGCACGGCGCGGCGCATCTCGGCGGAAGATCTCTCGGCGCGGCTTGACCTGCCCGCCACCGATGACGAGGTGGGCCGGCTGGCGGTGACCTTTGACGAAATGTTGGGACGGCTCGACGAATCGTTCCGGCGCGAGCGTCAATTCACCGCCAATGCCTCGCATGAACTGCGCACGCCGCTGGCCGCCATGCAGGTGATCCTCGGCGTGGTGCGCGCCCAGCCCCGCACCACGCCCGAGTATGAAGCCGCCATCGACGATCTGGCCGACGAAGCCGAGCGTTTGCAGACGCTGGTTGATCGGCTGCTCTATCTTGCCCGGCGCGATGCCCAGCGCAGCGATCTGCGCAAGCCGGTGGATCTCACCTTCTTGCTGGCCGATATCGTCGATTCGCTGGAACCGTTAGCCGCACAAAAGGGTATTGCGCTGACGCTGCGGACGCCAGCAAGATTGATGATTCAGGGCGATAGTGACAGCCTGGCGCGCCTGTTCGTCAATTTGCTCGACAATGCCATCAAATATACGCAACAGGGCGGCGTCTCCGTCAGCGCCGCCGCCCACACCGACGGGGCGACGGTGACGGTCAGCGACAGTGGCGTCGGGATTGCCGCGGAACATCTGCCCCACCTCTTTGATCGCTTCTATCGCGTCGATGCCGCGCGCACCACGCGCGGCGCCGGGCTTGGGCTGGCGATTGCGCATGACATTGCCCAGGCGCATGGCGGCGACATCGCGGTCTCCTCACAGATTGGGCAAGGCGCCACCTTTACGGTGCATCTGCTCAGCTAAAAGATTCTCTACAGGTAGCTTATTCAGCCGGATAAGCATAGAACGCGGATGGTGCGGATTGGGCGGATCAGCGCGGATTCAGATCAGCGAAAATCCGCCCAATCCGCGTCATCCGCGTTCCATTGGTTGAACGATGCTTGTCCCGCCTGAATAAGCGGCTTGCAGCCCATCTCCGGCGCGTAGGGCCAAGCAACATGAAAGAAGTGGCTGGCCGGCTTCACGGCCACTTCATCTCCTGACGCTATCTTGAGAATAGACAGGCGACGATGGGTCGTCTGCACAAACGAAAAGGAGACAGTTCATGTTTGGCAACACATTTCTCGCAGTCGTAGCTGCCGCAGTGTTCCTGTTTGGCCCGGTCGGCGTCAGCGCAGTGCGCCAGAGCGTTCAGACGCCGGTGGCCGCAACGCAACAAGTCGCTACTTTGCAGACCCCCACCCAGCAGACCGGCGATTGCGCCATCGACAGCGCCGATGAGGCTGACAACGAGGCCGCCGACAACGAGGCCGACGCCGATACGCTGGATGTCCAGTGCGGCGACCAGAACGCCCCCGACGCCATGGAAAGCGGCGCCGCGTCGGATACGGAGACAGAAGCAGCCGATTCGGAGCAGAACGATGCCGCACCAACGGCTACCCCTGCCATCTCTGCTGACCAGGCGCAGGCCACCGCGGAAGCGCATCTCAACGCCGGCAGCGCCAGCAAGGTCGAACTGGATGACGAGAACGGCCTGTTGGTCTACGGCGTCGAGATTGGGAACACCGATGTGAAGGTCGACGCCATGACCGGCGCTGTCGTCACGGTGGAGAATGATCAGGATGGCGCTGAAGGCGTCGACGCCAACGAACCTACCCCAGAGAGTGCTTCTGAGGCGCCGGTCGTAGGCGGCTAAGCAGGGCGGCTGTGCTGCTTTGATGGCCTTGTCGCTGCGGTTGTTGGCGATGCCCGAACGCAAGTCGCTGCGGACGCCATGCGCCGAGTAAAGTGATCAATCGAGAGTCTATCGTCCCTGCGCAGGGATGATAGACTCTCGATTTCAATTTGTTTTCGATTGCGCCCCGTCGACACAGAGACCTGTTTGAAAAGGAGCGTTTCTCGACGTGGAAAGCGCTAACAAGAATGCCGACATACCTAACTCAAAAATCTGACACGCCCTCGATGAATTTTTGGTGATTGACAATCCTCGCAAATCGCGCTATATTGTGATTGTATCTGATTGATTTGTGAGCGTTTCTGCTCTCCCTTTCCCGAATTTTCTGGATTGCGCCATGAATGAGATCGTTGCCGAGCCTGCGCCGGAGCGTCAGCGCCTGCTGCTGGCGTGGATCGAGCGCCGCCAGCGCGTCACCGTGCCGGAAATTACCGAGCGCTTTGCGGTCAGCCCCGCCACCGCACGCCGCGATCTGGAGACGCTGGCCGGCGAGGGCAAGGTGCAGCGCGTGCACGGCGGCGCCATCGCCGTACGCCGCGCACCGCCGGAGCCGCCGGTCTTGCAGCGATCGTTGCAGCAGGCGGAGGAGAAACAGCGCATCGCCGCCCTTGCCGCCAAACTGGTGGGCGACGGCGAAACGATCTTTCTAAGCAGCGGCACCACCGTGATGGAGGTCGCGCACTTGCTGCGTGAGCGCCAGAACCTGACCGTGCTCACCAATTCGCTGCTGGTCATCAACGCGCTGGCCGACGCTCCCAACGTCGAGGTGATCGTGCTGGGCGGCGTGGTGCGCGCCAGTGAAAGCTCGCTGGTCGGCGCGCTGACGTTGCGCTCGCTGGCGGAGCTGCGGGCGGTCAAGGTGATCTTTGGCATCCGCGCCATCGATTTGGAGCAGGGGCTGACCAACAACTCGCTCGAAGAGAGCCTGATCGACCGCGAAATTCTGCGTCTCGGCAGCGAAATCATTATCGTTGCCGACCACACCAAGTTTGGCCGCGTCTCGACCGTCTTTATCAGCGGGCTGGAGATGATCGACACGTTGGTGACCGACGCCGGCGCACCGGTGGAGATGGTGCAGGCGCTGCGCGAGCAAGGCATTGACGTGCGCATCGCCTGAGCAAGAAAGTTCTTTTGAAAAAGCGCCCACAGCGCCGCAGAGAACCCAAACAGTGCTCTTCAACTTTGTGATTTTGGCGTTTTGCGTGATGTAAATGCTTATAAGCGCCGATAGCCTCAGATAGACGCGGATGCTTTGCAGCTTTACTCTTATCTGCGTTTATCCGATTTTATCTGTGCGTATCTGCGTTTACTTGCTGGCGCCCTACCCAAAGTTTTGCGCTTGACCATCCACTATATTTCTAACTATAAGAGGGTCTTTTCACAATGAACACAACGCAACCGAAAGCAGGACAGTACACACGCCAGGAGATATTCTCGCAGCCGGAAGCGTGGCAAGGCGTGCTCGACGTTTTCGACGCGCAGCGCACGCAGGTCAGCGCTCTGCTCGCGCAGGGGCCTTTCGACCAGGTGATCTTCACCGGCTGCGGCTCCACCTACTATCTATCGATAGCTGCGGCCGCCGTGTTGCAGCGTGTGCGCGACGTGGCTGCACTGGGCTTGCCGGCGTCGGAGGTGTGGCTCAATCCCGCGGCGCTGCCGCCGGCGCGGCGCACGCTGCTGGTCGCGGTCAGCCGCTCCGGCGAGACGACCGAGACGCTGCGCGCCTGCGAGCACTTCCGACAAAGCGACCGCGGCGCGATCCTCACGCTGAGCTGCTTCCCGGAGCGGTCGCTGACCACGCTCGGTGATCTCAACCTCGTCTTCCCGTCGATCCGCGAGGAGAGTGTGGCGCAGACGCGCGCCTTCTCCGGCCTCTATCTGGCGACGCTGGCGCTGGCCGCCCACTGGCAGGATGACGCCGATCTGCTGGCTGAACTGCGGCGGTTGCCCGCTGTGCTGGCGCCACTGCTCGACCGCTACGCCGCGCCGCTGGAGAAGCTGGGCAGAGATCTGAGCATTGACCGCTTTTACTTTCTGGGCTCGAGCATCCGCTACGGCCTGGCCTGCGAATTGAGCCTGAAGATGAAGGAGATGACGCTGAGTCACAGCGAACCCTTCCACTTTATGGAGTTTCGCCATGGGCCAAAATCGATGATCACGCCGGATGCGCTGGTCGTGGCGCTGCTCTCCGACGAACGCCGCGCCGATGACCGCGCCGTGGTCGCGGATATGCGCAAGCTCGGCGCACGCACGCTGACCATCGGCAGCGCGGACGCCGATGTGTCGCTCGGAAGTGAGTTGGGTGAAGTGGCGCGCAGCGTGCTCGATCTACCCTTCGGCCAGATCGTGGCGTTGAGCCGTTCGCTGGCCAAGGGGCTGAATCCCGATCATCCAGAGAATCTGGATGCGGTAGTTGTGCTGGGGTAATCTCTAGCTGGTAGTTTGCGGCGCCGGCCGCGCTGATGTTGGCAAGTATCCATCTTGTGTAGAAAGGAATGGAGAGCGTTATGCAACGAAAATCTTTTGTCCTTTTGGCGATTGTGGCGCTGCTCGTCGCTGCTTGTGGAGGCGCACCGGCTGCCGCGCCGGCGGGCGAGCAGCCGACCAGCGGTGAAAAGACCGTGCTGCGTGTCTGGTCGCACCAGAACCCTTCGTTCATCCAGGCCAACGAAACTGTGATCGCCAAGTTCATGGAGCAGAACCCCGACATCGAAGTGACCTATGAGCAGTTTGAGTACGCACAATTTATTCAGGCGTTGCAGACTTCCATGCAAGCCGGCACCGAAGCGGACGTCATCGAGATGTTCGGCACGTGGGTCTGCCCGTATGCAATCGGCGGTCGCCTGGCCGGGGTCCCCGTCGATGTGATGAGTTATACGGAGGCGCAGGAGCTTTTCTTTGCAGCGCCCCTCGATGGTTACTACTGCGATGGCAAACTCTACGGTCTGCCCAATGAGTTCAACCTGGAAGTGGGTGGTGCGCTTGTCAACCCCGCGCTCTTTGAAGGCAAGGATGTGTCCTACCCGCCGGTGTGGGACAACATGGACGCGCTGCGCGAGCAGGCGTCGAAGCTAAGCGAGTTCGACGGCGACACGATGGTGCGCGCCGGCTATCACTTCGTGGGAGGCGATGGCCTGCCTTTCCTGCTGCTCGAAGGCATTCTAGAGCAGGGCGGCAACTACTTCGCCGAGGACGGCAAGCACTTCACCTTTGACACGCCGGAATCAATCGCTACAATCCAACTGCTGACCGATATGGTGCAGAAAGATAAACTGGTCGATCCGGTGCTCTTCAACAATGAGGCCAATCAGCCATACGAAGGGTTCTTTGCCGGCGTCACGGCGTCGAGTTTTATCGGCTCCTGGGCCGCGGGCGCCGGGAAAGTAGATTACCCTGATCTGGTCTTTGACTATGTCAATGTTCCGCCGCTCTTTGGGATGGAACGCAAGTTTGCTGCCGACGCCGGCTGGGGCAAGGTAGTGTCGGCCAACAGCAAGCATCAGGAAGCTGCCTGGAAGCTGGTGCAGTTCATGGCTGCCGAGCAGGAAAACGCCCTGACCTTCAACGCCATAACCGGCACCATCCCCGCGCTCAAGGCGCTGGTGGAAAATCCGCAAGAACTGCTGGCGCAGGCGCCGTGGATCGAGCCGACTTTCTCGCTGCTGCCTTACGGCCAGTATATCGGCAACCTCACCGACCGCGACAAGCTGTTCTACGAGATTATCTATGCAGGGATGCTGCAGTCGTTGCAGGGCAGCATGACGCCGGAGCAGGCGGCGCAGACGATCCACGCCCAGGCCAACGAAATGGTCGACGCCGCGCAGTAGGGGAATTTTTGACGCAGAGACACGGAGGCGGAAAGTAAAAGTAGAAGAAGGAGAAGATAGATGAGGCATAGCATTCCTTGGCTTCTCTTCTTCCCCTCTTCTCCCCTCTTTGTATCTCTGCATCCCTGTGTCTTTGCGCCTTTACGTCAAAGTGTTTGCTTCTCCACCAAGGAACAGCAGAATGACACGAGCAGCCATTGCCAGCAACCCACCATCCACAGCACGCACCGATCCGGGCGGTCTACGCCCAGGGCAACGCGCCTTTGTGTGGGGATCGCTGATCCCGATCTTTCTCTATCTGTCGATCTTTGCCCTCTTCCCCATGATCTGGGTCGTCGTGCTGAGCTTCTTCAACTACTCGCCGGTGCGCGTCGGCGATGGGCTGCTCGGCCTCGGCGGGCGCAATCCCTTTGTCGGGCTGGGCAATTTTATTGCCATGTTCGACAGCACGCAGACCGCGCAGCTCTTTCGCACGGCGGTCAGGAATACAGTCACCTTTGCCTCCCTGGTCATGATCGCCAACCTGGCGATTACGTTGCCCCTGGCGGTGCTGGTGGAGAGCGCCCATGACCGCGTCAAAGGTCTCTTTCGCGCCATCTACTTTCTGCCCACGGTCAGCTCGGCGGTGGCGGTGGCGATCATGTGGGGCTATGTCTTTCACCCACAGCAAGGGCTGCTCAACAACTTCATCAAGCTGATCGGACTGACGCCGCCCAAAGCCTGGCTGACCGACCCCAGCGCCGTTTTCTTTGGCGTGCCGCTGGCGATGATCGCCGTGATCATCGCCTACGTCTGGCAGGATTTCGGCTACAACCTCGTGATCTTCATCGCCGCGCTGCAAGGCATCCCGCACGACATCCGCGATGCCGCGCAGATCGACGGCGCGTCCGGCTGGCAGGAGTTCTGGCGCATCACGCTGCCGCTGCTCCAGCCCACACTGCTGCTCGTCTGCACACTGACGATGATTTCCTCCTTCCAGGTCTTTGTCATCTTCCAGGTGATGACCAACGGCGGCCCGCAAAACCAGACGCGCTCGCTGACGATGGATATCTACGAGAATGCGTTTCGCTATCAGGCCATGGGCTGGGCCGCGGCAATGTCGCTCATGCTCTTTGCCATGGTATTGATCGTGACGTTGGTGCAGTTTCGTTTGCTGCGCACCGATTGGGAGTATTGAGCGATGGCCACCGTCCAGCTTGCCAACTCGTCGCCAATCCCGCGGCGCAGCCGCCACCCGCTGACGCGCAGCGCGGTCTATGCCGTGCTGCTGATCGGACTGGCCGTGACGCTGCTGCCCTTCATCTGGATTTTAATGACATCCCTCAAGCCCGCCAGCGAGATCGTGCGCATCCCGCCCACCTTCTTCCCTGAACAGTGGACGTTTAACAGCTACCAGACGATTTTCAACGACCCCAAGGTGCCGCTGGCGCGCTTTTATCTCAACAGTCTGCTGGTGTCGGTCGGACGCGTGGTGATCACCCTCTTTACCAGTTCGCTGGCCGGCTATATCTTTGCCAAATTCGCCTTCCGCGGCAAAAACGTGCTTTTTGGCTTCATCCTGGTGCAGCTCATGATCCCCTTCCAGGTGGTGATGATCCCGGCCTATTTGATTCTGGTGCAACTCCGTCTGATCGACTCGCTGTGGGGGCTGGTGATCCCGTCGATGATCGACGCGTTCGGCATTTTTCTCATGCGCCAGTTTATTTCAACCTTCCCCAACGACCTGATCGACGCCGCGCGCATCGACGGCGCCAGCGAGTTCGGCGTCTACGCGCGCGTGGTTATGCCAAACCTGGGCGCGCCGCTGGCGACGCTGGGCATCTTCACCTTCATGGCGACCTGGAACGACTATCTGTGGCCGCTGATCGTCATCACCACGCACGAAAAGCGCACGCTGCCGCTGCTGCTCACCTGGTACACCTCGCAGCACGGCCAGCGCTACGACCTGACCATGGCCGCCTCGATCCTGGTGTTGCTGCCGATCCTGGTCGCCTATATTTTCTTCCAGCGCTGGATCGTGCGCGGCATCGCACTCACCGGCATGAAATGAGGACGCTACGATGAACGAACGCATTGTACTGATCGGCGCGGGCAGCGCCGTCTTTACCGCGGGCCTGATCGCCGATCTGCTGCGGCTGGGTGAGCCGGCCGACGTGGCGCTGGTCGATCCCAACCCCGGTGCGCTCAACGTGACGCTGCGGCTGGCGCAGAAGATGGTAGCGACCGCGGCCGCGCCGATCACGCTGCGCGCCGCGCTCGACCGCCGCGATGTGCTGCCGGGCGCCACCGCTGTGATCTGCACGGTGGGCGTCGGCGGCCGCCGCGCCTGGGAGCAGGATGTCTTTGTGCCGCGGCGTCACGGCATCTATGCGCCGGTCGGCGACACTGTCGGGCCGGGTGGCTCCTCGCGCGCGCTGCGCATGATCCCGGCGATGGTGGAGATCGCACGCGACGTGATCGAGTTGGCGCCGGATGCGCTCTTCTTCAACTACGGCAACCCGATGGCGCCTGTCTGCCGCGCGATCCGCAAGGCAACCGGCGCGCCGGTCGTCGGCCTCTGTCACGGCATCATGGGGACGGCACGCTATCTGGCGCGCGCGCTCGATGTCGATGTGGCGGACTTACGCTACGTGGCGACCGGCATCAACCACCTCACCTGGTTTACGCAGGTCAAGGTGGGCAGCGAGGACGCCATGCCGCGCTTGCGCGCAATTGCGGCTGAACGCGCCGCGCAGCCGCCCGCTCCGCTGCCCGCCGGCGACAGCCCCTACGAATCGCCCGAAAACGATCCGTTCACCTGGCGGCTGCTGCACTGGTTCGGCGCATTCCCGGCCGTGCTCGACCGCCACGTCACCGAGTTCTTCCCGCAGTTCTTCCGCGAGGGAACCTACTGGCACAAGCGCCTCGGCGTCGATGCCTTCAGCTTCGAGGGCACGATTGCCGACGGCGACAACACCTTTGCCGAGATGAGCGAAGTGGCGCTGAGCGACGATCCGCTGCCGCCGGAATATCTCGGCCGCTTTGAAGGCGAACACGAGCAGGTGATGGATATCCTCCGCGCGGTGCGCACCAATACCGGCATCGTCGTCTCGGCCAATCTGCCTAATACGGGGCAGGCGCCGTCGCTGCCCAGGGATGCCATTGTCGAAGGGCCGGCGCTGGTCGATGCGCTGGGCGTGCGTGCGCTGCAGCAGCCGGCGCTCTCCGCGGCGATCTCCGGCACGCTGGCCACGCGCTACCAGTGGGTCGAGACGATCGTCGAAGCAGCGTTGGAGCGCAGCCGCGAGAAGTTCGTGCAGGCGCTGGTGCTCGACGGCGCGGTCACCTCCATCGACCAGGCCGCAGCGCTCGCCGACGATCTGCTGGCGGCGCAGGCGCGCTATCTACAGTGGTGACAAGCCTGGCTGGGTGCGGCATACTCGTGAAAGAAAATTCTGACGCAGAGGCGCAGAGAGGCAGGGCTTCGCAGAGAAAAAGCAAGAAACTATGCGAGCCGTTCTCTGCGCCTCTTTGCGCCTTTGCGTTGAAAGATTTGTCCATTCATGAATCACGACTTTGATATTGTTGCGGTCGGCGATCTCAACGCCGATCTGATCCTGACAGGCGATGTGACGCCGGTCTTTGGTCAGGTCGAGAAGCTGATCGACGACGCCACCCTCACGATGGGCGGCTCAACCTCGATCTTTGCGTGCGGCGCGGCGCGGCTGGGGCTGCGCGTCGCCTTTGTCGGCAAGGTGGGCCGCGACCCCATCGGCGACTTCCTGCTCGACACGCTGCAGGCGCGTGCGATCGACATCGGCGGGGTGCGCCGCGACGCGCAGGTCAAGACCGGCCTGACCGTTGTGCTTTCGCGCGGCGTGGACCGCGCGATGCTCACCTACCTGGGCACGCTGGGCATACTCGCCTATGCCGATGTCGACTGGTCGATTGTGGCGCGTGCGCGGCACCTGCACCTGGGCAGCTACTACATGCTCGACACGTTGCGCCCGGACGCGCCCCATCTTTTCGCCGAAGCCCAACGCCGTGGCCTCACCGTCTCGCTCGACACCAACTACGACCCGACCGAGCAGTGGGATGGCGGCATCGACGCCGCGCTGGCGCACGTCGATATTTTCCTGCCCAACGAGACCGAGGCGAAAGCTATCGGCCGCGGCGCTACCTGGCAGGCTGGGCTGGATGCCCTCGCCACGTGCGTGCCCATGGTCGCGCTCAAACGCGGGGGCGACGGCGCCATCGCACGGCGCGGCGCAGAAGTTGCCGAAGCGCATCCATTGCCCGTCACCGTGGTGGACACCACCGGCGCCGGCGATTCCTTCAACGCAGGCTTCGTCTACGGCTTTCTGGCCGGCTGGCCGTTGCAGCGTACGGCGGACTTTGCCGCGGCCTGTGGCGCCACCTCCACGCGCGCAGCCGGCGGCGTCGAATCACAACCAACCCTGGAAGAAGCAATAATGCTACTTGGCGGCAAATCATAGACCACAGATTTTACGGATTAGGCGGATATTCGCGGATAAAATATCCGTGTCGATCCGTCTAATCCGTCTAATCCGTGGTCTATCATCATTTTCTAATCATAAGCGAGTACTTTTATGCCAAAACTTCGCCATACCATTCTACGTCTGATCGACCTGCGCGAGCACGAAGCCACAAATCTGACCCTGCTGGCCGTCTGTCCGAACTCGGCGGCGGTGCTGGAGGCGGCGGTTAAGGTCGCCGCGCGCTGTCACACGCCGATGCTCTTTGCCGCCACGCTCAACCAAGTCGATCGCGACGGCGGCTACACCGGCTGGACGCCGGCGCAATTCGTCGCCGAGATGGATCGCTACGCCGTCCGCTACGGCTGCACCAGCCCGCTCTATCCGTGCCTGGATCACGGCGGCATGTGGCTCAAGGATCGCCACACGCGCGAGAAACTGCCGCTCGATCAGGCCACGGCCGAGGTCAAGCAAAGCCTGACCGCCTGTCTCGCAGCGGGCTACGCCTTGCTCCACATCGACCCGACTGTGGATCGTACGCTGCCCGCAGGCCAGGCGCCGAGCGTGCCCGTTGTCGTCGAGCGCACGGTCGATCTCATCGAACATGCCGAGCGCGAGCGGGTGCGCTTGGGGCTGCCCAAGGTGGCCTACGAGGTGGGCACCGAGGAAGTGCATGGCGGCCTTGTCGACATTGCCAACTTCACGCTTTTCCTGGACCTGATGAAGCAGCAACTGGATGCGCGCGGGCTTGCTGCCGCGTGGCCGGCCTTTGTCGTTGCCCAAGTTGGCACCGATCTGCACACGACCTATTTCGACCCGGTTGCGGCACAGCGTCTCACCGAGATCGTGCGGCCGACGGGTGCGCTGCTCAAGGGCCATTACACCGATGGGGTGGAAAACGCGGCCGACTATCCCGCTACCGGGATGGGCGGCGCCAATGTCGGGCCAGAGTTCACTGCCGCGGAGTTCGACGCACTGGAGGAGCTTGACCGCCGCGCCGCACGGCTGGCCGCCACCCGGCGGCTGGAGACGGTCAACTTCATGGCAGTGCTGGAAGCGGCGGTCGTCGCCTCCAATCGTTGGCAGAAGTGGTTGCAGCCGGACGAGGCGGGGAAGGCGTTTGACGATTTGACGCCGGCGCGCCGGCGCTGGCTGGCGCAGACCGGCGCCCGCTATGTGTGGACCGATCCCTCCGTGGTTGCTGCGCGCAGAACACTCTATGCGCAGCTTGCCCTGGTCGCGCCCGATCCCCATGCCTATGTTGTGGAAGCCGTGGCGCGCTCGATCGACCATTACGTCGATGCGTTCAATTTGTATGATGCGACCACATTGCTGGGATGATGCGTCACGCGTGACGCATCATCCCAATCTCGCAGCCTTGAACGCTTCCACCTGTCCGCGGATGGCGCGCTCGGTGGGGAGGCGCTCGATCGACGAGGCGCCAAAGAAGCCATCGATGCCCGGCATCCGCGCCAGCGCTTCGACCACGCTCTCCGGCTCGTCGAACGGGCCGCCGTGACAGATGACCAGAATGTCTTTACGCACGCTGCGCCCGGCCGCGGCGATGGTCATCACCTTGCCGATCGCTTCGTCCAAAGTGAGGGCGACCGCGGCGCCGATGCTGCCCGCGGTCGTCAACCCGACGTGCGCAACCAGTTGGTCGGCGCCTGCTTTCGCCATTGCCTTGGCGTCGTCGGCATCGAACACATAGGGCGAAGTGAACAGATCCAGTTCATGCGCCAGCCGGATCATCTCGATCTCTTTGTCGTAGCCCATCCCCGTGGCTTCCAGATTTGCCCGCAAATTGCCGTCGACCAGCCCGACGGTGGGGAAGTTCTGCACACCTGAAAAGCCCATTTCCTTGAGTTGCTTGAGGAAAATTGGCATCAGGCGGAAGGGATCAGTGCCACACACGCCGGCCAACACCGGCGCCTCTTTCACCACCGGCAGCACCTCGGCGGCCATTTCGACCACAATACCGTTGGCGTCGCCGTAGGGCATCAGCCCGGCCAGCGAGCCGCGCCCGGCCATGCGATAGCGCCCAGAGTTATAGATGATGATCAGATCCGCGCCGCCGGCCTCGGCAAACTTTGCCGAGATGCCCGTGCCTGCGCCACAGCCCACGATCGGGCGCCCATCCTTCACCTGGCCGCGCAGCCGTTTGAGGATTTCCTGTCGAGAAAGCGCCATGAGATTATGCTCCTTTCAATAGGGTCAGCATGGTTTCCGCCACTTTGGCCGAAAATTCGGGATCGTTGATATTGTTATCAAGCTCAATCACCGGAATGCCCGGCTTGAGATTGCGCTTGATCGCATCGAAACAAGCCTGATCCGCGGCTGGATCCCAGAATTGGCCGCCCTCGCTGTCGAGCATGGAGACGCCCTTGAGTGGCAGCAGGATCGCAACCGGTGCGGTGGCGGCATTGGCGGCCGCGGCAAGCATCTCCCCCATGCGCGTGTTCTCTTCCACGTTAGTGCGCATCAAGGTGACGTTGGGATTCCAGCGGTACAGGGTGCGGCTGTGGTATTTTTCTGGCATCGTCTCTACGCCCCAGAAATTGGCCATGTCCACACAGCCCGGCACGATGACCGCGGGAATGCCGGCGCGAGACGCGGCCAGACCGCGCTCCGGCCCGGCATCGAAGACGCCGCCGCACACGGCATCGGCCAGTTCGGTGGTGGTGATGTCCATCGAGCCGACGATATAGCCGTCGGCAATCAGACTTTCCATCGTCTTGCCGCCCGCGCCGGTGGCGTGAAAAACCAGCACTTCGTAGCCGTTTTCCTCCAGAATGCCGCGCGCGTGATCCACCGCTTTCGTGGTGTTGCCAAACATGGAGGCGGTGACCAGCGGCTTTTCCGCCTTGCTGGCCGGCGTCTCCATCTTCACCATGCCGGCAATGGCGCCGGCCGCGTTGGTGTAGATCGCACGGCTGATGCTGTTGATGCCGGCCACGTCCACGACCGAGGGCATAAAAGTGATGTCTTTGGCGCCGGCGTAGACGCTCACATCGCCGCCGCCCATGGTGGAGACCATTACTTTGGGCGTGCCCACTGGCAGCGTGCGCATGGCGCGCGTGGCGATCGACGTGCCGCCGCTGCCGCCCATGCCGAGGATGCCATCCAGCCGGCCCTCGTCGAACAGGCGGCGCACGATGATGGCCAGCCCCGCCGCCATCACTTCCATCGCTTCGTCCTTGTGCTCGCCGGCCGCCAGCCGCGCCAGGTCGCCGTTGCCGGCCTGCGCCACTTCTGCATGGCTGATGTCCGGCGTCAAAGTTGGGGCGCCCATCACGCCAAAATCGACCACCAACGTTTTCAATCCTGCGTTTTCGATCAACGTTTTGACAAACGCAAACTCGGCGCCCTTGGTGTCCAGCGCGCCGACAAGCACTACGGTTTTGGTCATCGCATCATCCTCCTTGGGTTAGCGCAGCCCGTTCCAGGGCGCATCGTTGCTGACATCGACTGCTACATAGCCGTCCGCCCCGGTGCAGGGCGCAAGGATGGCGAGCAACTTAGCGGATTGGCTCCCGACCGTAAATGAGGCGTGAACGACGCCCGGTGCAATAAAGATGGAGTCACCCGCTTGAAGCAGTTGCTTCTCGCCTTCCAGCCACTGTTCCACCTCACCGGCCAGCACGTAGATGACCTCTTCCTGCTGCGGGTGTTTGTGGAAGTTGTGACCTTCCCCCGGCAGGAACGTCACTTCGATGGCGACGATCTGCGCGGCGCCGGTAGTGGCAGGGCGGCTGACCCAGCCCATTTCGCCCCAATCGAGCGCGTCACGTTCCATCTCCGCCGACTGCGTGAATTTCCCGTTCATTTCGTTCCACTCCTATGGTGTGGTGTTAATGCGTAATGCGTAACACATTCACGCATTACGGTTTACCAGCCGGACCAAGCTCCAGCCGGTTGACATATCCCGCCACGCACTGCCCCTGCGCCAGCCCTTGCTCGTTCGCCGAACGGTAATGGATGCCACCGTAAAGCCGCGACAGCGCGGCCTCCTCGGCTGCGTCCCAGAACGAGGCATAGGTGCGCGGGGCAAAGCCCAGTCGCTCCTGGCTGTGATCCGTAAACGTGTAGTTCGCGCCGAACAGCGCCGACAGCACCGTTGCGGCCGCCCCTATCTCGGTCGCGTGGCCGGACGGATATTCCGGGAACGGCGGCGTGTAGACAGGATCGGTGATCGCGGTGGTGTTCCACGCCGGGTCGATGAAGCGCTGGATGTAGGTGATCGGGCGCAGCCGGTTGTAGTGAAACTTGGCGTCCCAACACGCGATAAAGGCGTCGGCCAGGGCGATGCCCACGCGTGCGTAGGTCTCTGCGGCCCGCGCCAATGTGGCGTTTTCCTTGCGCAAAACTTGAGTTGCAATCGCCAGGGAATGGCCGGGCGGGGTGGCGGTCAACGTGGGATCGTCAGACCAATAGAGGGCGGTCTCGCGCTGCGCCGGGGTCAGGTTTTTGACGGTGGTGTACAGCTCCCACGCTTCGCCATACTCGGCGGAGGCAGAGTCTGTGAAAAAGGGGGGGAGCGCCGCGGGCAGGCAGGCGTCGGGCGCGGGCAGCGCAAAAGGACGGTTGGCGCCCCAGAAAGGCTGCATGGCGCGCTGATACTTCGGCGGCGTCGCCACCCACATTCCTTCGCCTTGTGGTGGTTGATAGGTGAGAGGAAAGTTGTACAGCGCGCCTTCATGACCGCCGTCAGATTTTGACCATGCAAAGATGGCGGCCGCGACCGCACGCCCGCGGGCCGTCGAACGGCGGAGAACCTCAGCGGGTGCGGTAGTTTCATAGCGCGTGCGAATCGTGGCTTCCAGCGCATCGATAGAGCCGCGCACCGCGGCGCCGCCGTGTGCAAAGAGCCGGCGGTTGATGCTGGCGAGCGCGCTGTTGGCGACCAGCGGCCAATGATAGTCGGCGTCTGGCTGCGCCGCGGGCAGCCACGTCAACCCGGTGAGCTGGCCTGCCAGCGAACGATAGCCCGGCAGGCCCGGTTGAATGGCTTCGTACAAAGTCACGCTGGCGTACCCCATGGCGCGCGAGGCGACCGGCGGCGTAAAACCTGGCGACTGGCGCACCAGCTCGTTAAGCAGGTCAAACCACGCCGTGGCTACGCTGTGATCATAGGCCGCGGCGGGCGGGAACTCGTCCCGGCTCCGGGCGGAGCTAGGCGCTGGCAGCAGCAGCGCCAGGCAGATCACGAGCGCCAATCCTGCCGATAGTCGATGACGGATGTTCATCTATGGCCCTTCTCTGCGCACCTCTGCATCAAAGCTATTCGCTAGATGGTAAAATCTCGGTTACCGCGCGTCACCGTGCAAACGCCTGCCACGGATTTTGGATGGTCAATTGTGCGATCGTGGCGTCATCCACGCCGGAAGCGCGCAGCTTGGGCAGGAACGTTTCGGTCAAATACGTGTAGGCAAGCTGCGTCCCCCCGCGCGGTTTGGAAGGATCGTACCAGCCGCGGTCGTGAGAGAGCAGAAGTTGTTCCTCATACCCCGCGTCGAGCAAGCGATGGATGTGTTCGATAAACCAGTCATCGGTAAAGGCGTCGCTGCCGATGGCGTCATATTCGAGCCAGGCGCCGCGCTGCGCGACTTCCAGATGCAAGGAAAAGTCCGGCTCGGCCTGCGTGTGAATCCAGATAAAGCGTTCGACGTTGCCGCCTGCCTCTTCCAGTATATCCAGTTGGTCGCGCACCACGCGGCCGCGGATGGTGTGACTGCCGATGATGGCGCCGGTCTCTTTGCTGGCGCGTGCGGCCGCGCGCAGAATCTTTGTCTCAATGGGAGTCATGCCGTCGTCGCCGGCGCTCAGCTTAATCCACGCCGCGCGCACATCACTGCCGTCGATGCCGTCGATCAACTCGCCCAGCATCCACGCGGTGAGTTCGGCCTCCGCCGCGGCGTGCGCCCATTCAGGAACCCACGGCTCGCGATAGATGCCGGTCGCGACGACCACCGGAAAATCGGCGGCAGCGGAGACAGCCTTTACGATCTCCACACGACGGCCCACACCAACAGGAGTGCATTCGACCAACGCGGTCACGCCCGCGGCCTGGGCGGCCTGCACATGCGGCAACATTACGTCGATCACGTCGGCGGCGTCGGCGGCTTCGTAGCTGCGCGCTTCGATCGGGCCGAGATCGACGAAGATGTGCTCGTGGGGGAGGATAACGCCAAGTTGGGATTGTGAATAGTCGCCGAGGGTGGTGATCAGAGCAGGTGTTAACATAATTATATAGGAAATGATAATGACTGCGGAACGCGTTGATGAGGCGGCTGAATCAGCGTTGGTTGTCTATCAAGGACTGTACAGCCGCTCGGTATAGAATGATGGGGATGGACAGGTGACTATGCGGCTGGTCCTTCATCGGTAGCAGCGTCGTTCTGGTGCTGGGCGGCGCGTTCTGCGGCGATCTGGCGCAGCAGTTCGTCCACGCGGGCGGCCATGATGGGCGATTCGTCATAGGTGAAGAAAAGTTCTGGCGCGGCGCGCAATGCCAGCCGCTTTGCCAATTGCGTGCGCAGATAGGGCATCGCGCTGCGCAGCGCCTGGAGCAGATCGCGACGCGGCACGGTCTCGTCGTCGTGACTGACGAAGACGCGCACATTGCGCAGATCTTTGCTCACGCGCACGTCGGTCACATTCACCAGGCTGATGCGTGGATCTTGCAATTCACCGGCCAGCATGATGCTCAATTCCTCATAAATCAGCCCAGCCACACGTTGTTGGCGTATTTCTGTAGACATAAGTTTATCCTGTGGCGCAAGGGAGATTGCAGAATCATTTGCCGACAGGCTCACACGCGGGTGGATGGTGCGTGAGCCTGTCGGCGCAATAGAGACGAAAGAATCTCCCGATCTCCTATTTTCTACTCTCCCGCTTGCTAACGCACGCGAATTCGTTCGCTCATCTCGATCACATCGCCTTCTTTGAGCAATTCGTCGCCCTGTGACAGGTTGATGCCACATTCGTAGCCCTGACGTACTTCAGCGACGTCTTCGGTGAAGCGTCGCAACGTCTCGACGCGCGACCCTGCGACGATCTCTTCGCCACCGCGCAACACGCGCGCCATGCCGCCGCGCTTGACCGTGCCATCATTGACCATACAGCCGGCGACAAAACCTTTGCGCAGCTTGAAGAGTTGGAGCACCGTAGCATGGCCGACCACGACCTCTTTGTAGATCGGTTCGAGCATGCCCTTCATGGCGTCTTCGATATCTTCAAGCATCTTGTAGATGATTTCGTACTTGCGAATCTCGACGCCGGATTGGTCGGCGCGTGCGTTGGCGGCTTTGTCGACGCCGACGCTGAAGCCAATGATCACAGCGTCGCTGGCCTCCGCCAGCATCACATCAGATTCTGAAATATCGCCGATGCTGGCCTGCAATATCTTGATTTCCACCTCGGCGTTGCTAAGATCGTTCAGACTCTTGATGATGGGTTCTAGCGTGCCCTGCATGTCGGAGCGCACGATAAGATTCAGCATCTTCGCCTCATCACCCGCAAAGCGTTTGAGGAAATCTTCGAGCGTGACCGCGCGGCGTGTATCATCCAACGGAGCAGCCGCGGCCAACTTACGGGCTTCGGCGATCTGGCGCGCCTGGCGGTCGCTTTCGGTGCGCTCGAAAACATCGCCCGCCATCGGCACTTCTTGCAAGCCCAACACCATGGTGGGCATACTTGGCCCGGCCTCTTTGATCGTCTTGCCCTCGTAGTCGAACATGGCTTTGATGCGTCCCCACGTCTTGCCCACGACTACCGTGTCGCCGCGGCGCAGCGTGCCATTTTGCACCAGCAAGGTTGCGGTGACGCCGCGCAACTTGTCCAGCTCGCCCTCGATGACGGTGCCTACGCAGTCGCCTGTGGGGTCGGCCTTGTATTGTTCCACTTCGGCCAGCACCACGATATTGTCGAGCAGGTCATCGATGCCGAGGTTGGTCAATGCGCTCAACTCGACCATGATCGTATCGCCGCCCCAGCTTTCGGGTTGCAGCCCTTCCTTGGCCAGCTCCTCCATCACGCGTTGTGGATTGGCGTTGGCCTTGTCGATCTTGTTGATCGCTACGATCATGGGGACGTTGGCGGCGCGGGCATGGCTGATCGCCTCTTTGGTCTGCGGCATCACGCCGTCATCCGCCGCCACCACCAGCACGACGATATCCGTCACCTGAGCGCCGCGTGCGCGCATGGCTGTGAAAGCTTCATGGCCTGGCGTGTCCAGGAAGGAAATCTTCTTGCCTTCGACGTTCACCTGGTACGCGCCGGTGCGCTGTGTGATGCCGCCCGCCTCGCCTGCGGCCACGCTGGTGTGACGGATGCGGTCGAGCAACGTTGTCTTGCCGTGGTCGACGTGACCGAGCACAGCCACCACCGGCGGGCGATCCACCATGTGATCGGCGCGCTGTCCCGCCATGGTTTCTTGGATGAAAGTGCGTTGCTTGGGCTGCTGTGGCGCGCTGACTTCCGCGACGGCCTCTTCGTCACCTTCTTCGACGGCCTTCGCCGGCCAACTGACGACGACGCCCAGTTCTTCGCCCAGGATCACGGCCGTGTCATGGTCGATGGTGTGCGTGATGGGGGCCATGATGCCGTATTGCATCAAAATTTTGATCAGATCGATCGGGCTGCGCTGCATCAACGTCGCCAGGTCGCGTACGGTGATGGCGCTATCCACCACGACTTCTTTAGGGAGCGCCGTTGCCACCACGCGAGGTTCGTCGTTGTGCGTTTGAGGCCGCTCTTTTACCGGTTGCCCGCCTCGATTCCCGCCCCCCGCTTGAGACCGCCCCTTATCGTTACGTCCTGGCGCATAGGCCCCATTCTTGTTCGATGTCTTACTCGGTGCTTTACTTTTTACGCTCATACTCCCCATCCCTTTCGCCCCAAAACGGGTATCTCTCAATCAATCGCCCTACGCTCATGTGAGGATGGGGCGAAGCCAATTGCAATCAAGCCTTGCGCGTTGCAAGGATGCATCCACCCGTACACCGGCAGGTAAGCATGGCCTGTCTGTGCGCGAGCGAACAAAACGATGACGATTGACAGCTTTACGAACGAAGTGTGCGAAGTCCGGATTGTGGAGATGAAAGGAAGCAAGGAGGCTTCCCCATGAGACGGGGTAAGAGCGTTGCTTACATACGCACCCTCACCTGAACCTGCCTCTGTTCCATTTCCCACACCGGTGCTTGCGCAGACGCGGCCTTGATGGCCCCGCGCATCATCACCCGTTTATCGGCCGTCATGACCGCCGGTCCCAATGGACATTTTTGCCTTGCGTTTCATGATCCCACGTTTCATCCCAACCTGTTTGATGTGTAATGCGTGATGCGTAATATGCAATGAGTTACGCATCACGCATTACACTGAATTCTCATTCTCCACCCACTGCGTCCAGAGTTTCGCCAAATGCAGCAAGCAGGGTCCGCTCTTCCGCCGTCAGCTTCGTGCGCAGCGCCTGCTCTAACCGGCTGCCTTTCATCGCTGCCTCCCAGCACGCTGGGCTGCGGTGGATGTAGGCGCCGCGGCCGGCCAGCTTGCCAGTCGGATCGACGACGACGCCCTGCGTCGTACGCACGACCCGCAAGAAGGTGCGCTTGCCCTCCGTCTGCCGACAGCCGATGCAGGTGCGGATCGGTGTGTGTTTGACGCGACCGCCCTGCGTTTGTTGCACCATTATAGCGTATACTCCGCATGCAGGCAGAAACCTGGCTCACGATCTGGCAGCATAATCGATCAAAATTCGTCGTCTTCGAGGCCCCAGCCGCGCTTGCCTGCCGGCTTTTTGCCCTTGCCTTTGGATACTGCTTTCCCCTTGCCTTTTGCTTTGCCTTTTGCTTTGCCGCCCGTCTCAAAGGTATCTTCCTCGGCTTCCTCTTCCTCATAGCCGGCGAGCAACTCAGCGGGCACTTCGATATCTTCTTCGGAGAATGCGAACTTTTTCCGCTCCGCCATGCGCGCGCGCAACATGTCCGCTGTAATCACTTCAGGCAGATCTTCTTGCGCAACTTCGGCGGGCGGCGCGTCCTCAACGGACGGTGGCGCCGGCGTGGTCTCCAATTCGGAGAAGGCGGCTTCGGAGGGAAGGCGTGCTTCCTCCGACAATTCGGTGGGCCATTCCGGCGCACCCGGCTGCGGAGCGGGCATCCCGCCGCCCATTTCCTCAGCGGCAAAAGCACCCTCGCCAAAGGCGGGTTGGTCGCTGTCGCTGACCTCGGCCAGCAGATCCTCAAAGCTGCGGAACTCGCCGGCCAGAATCTCGGGCGCTTCGACCGTCTCGCCTGAACGCAGCGCCTGCGCGGCCTGGAAGAGGCGATCTTCCACATCATCACCCTCGCTGCGCAGGATGCGCTCGGCCTTGGCCAGCAGATCTTCAGTGGCCTTGATCGCAGCTTCCTGGGCGCGGTCGGCGATGACGCGATCCAGCCCTTCGGTGTGCGCTTCGCTATCGCTCTTGATGTCGATGCGCCAGCCAGTCAACTTGGCAGCCAGCCGGGCGTTCTGCCCTTCCTTGCCGATGGCAAGGCTCAATTGGCGGTCGGGCACTATCACGGTGGCGGTTTTGATGGCGCCGCTTTCGTCGAGCAGCACCGCTTGCACCTTGGCCGGGCTGAGTGCGTTGGAAATATAGCGCGCCAGCGTGGTGTCCCATTCCACCACGTCGATCTTTTCGCCGGCCAGCTCGTTGACGATGTTCTGGATGCGCAGCCCACGCAGCCCGACGCAACTGCCTACTGCATCGATGCCTGGTATGGTCGCCTGCACTGCCACTTTGCTGCGTTGCCCAGGCTCGCGCGCGATCGATTTGATCTCGACTTTGCCGTCGCGCACTTCAGGGATTTCTTGCTCCATCAACCGGCGCAGCAAATTGCGGTGGGTGCGCGAAATTTTGATGACCGGCCCGCGCGTGCTTTTATGCACGTCCACCACATAGACTTTGAGATAGTCGCCGCGGCGCAGCTTCTCGGTGGGAATCTGGTCCTCGCGCATCATCAAGCACTCGTGCTTGTCGTCGAGCAGCAACGAGATCGCGCCCGACTGTGTGTCGATGCTGCGCACCTGCGCCGTGATCACCTCGTTGACGCGGTGCGCGAAATTCTCGTAAACCGTGTCGCGTTCGGCCTCACGAATGCGCTGCAGGATGACCTGCTTGGCAGTCTGGGCAGCGATGCGACCGAACTCGGTGGGCGTGTTGGGAACCGCAACCACGTCACCCAGGTTGGCGGTGGGCGACAGACGCCGCGCCGCTGCTTCGGTGATCTCGGTGCGCTCGTTAAAAATTTCGTCCACCACTTCGCGCTCGGTGAAGACTTGCATCTCTCCGCTGATGCGGTCGACCTGCGCCGTAACATTAGCAACCGGGCCATAGTTGCGCTTGTAGGCGGAGATGAGCGCGGCCTCGATCGCCTCAAAAATTACTTCACGGTCCAACCCTTTATCCGTCGCTACCTGGTTGATGCCCGCAATCAATGCCTTGGACATGCCTGCTCTCTCTTTGGTTATTTATCCCATATAACAACAAAAGTGGGGGCTGCCCACTTTCGCCAAACTCACTCGACTCCCCCAGCGCCACCGTCCCTCGCAAACACCAAGGGGCGATTCGCTACAAACAGCACTATAGCACAGGGAAATGAGGAACGCAAGCGCGGCTGATTCTCGATGAAAATTGGACGCGCCTCGCGTCAAAAAGTCCCAGTTTGGACAAGTCGCTTGGTGGACGCAGCGGCGATGGGTTTTGACCTTCCGACGCAGAAGACGCCTGGCAAAATGCACAGGATGCAACAGGTCGCACATTCATGGCAGATGGACGTAGAAGTGCGCCAGAGGGCGCAGGGCGTTGCTGCGTCATTAGTAGCAGGATTATCTAGAAATCAGCATATTGTGTAGAAAGCTAAACTATTTGTCGCTAGAGGAGACCGCGCCCGGCTTTCTATAATGGCAACCAGGGTTGTCCCACCTGTGGGGCGACTGCCGATGTCCATTTTACGCAACAATCGGGAGATAGACCATGAACATCTGTGCGCTTATTATCCAATCGGCCAGAACCTCAAGGGTGTTGAGCGTCCTGCACTGGCTAACACTTTGTCTAATCCTGATTTTACCTGCGACGATAGGGGGGGGGTGGGCCGAATCTGCTTACGCCCAGTCGGCAGATGCTGCATTTGCGCCGAATGTCAACGGGGCTGTCTTGGCAACTGAGATTCAGCCGGATGGCAAGGTAGTGATCGCAGGCAGTTTTACACAGGTAAATGGACAACCTCGAAGCTATCTGGCCCGCCTGCTGCCCAACGGCGTCCTTGATGCTTCACTGAATGTTACGCTGAACGGTGAGGTCAAAACAATCAAACTTCTACCAGACGGCAGTATGCTGCTCGGCGGCAGTTTTACACAGGCGGGAGGCGTCAATCGCTATCGGATTGCCCGCATCTTACCGAATGGCCAGGTGGACGGCTCCTTTGCGCCCATTAGCGAATCGGTCGCCTATATCAATGGGACGGTATGGGCGATCGAAGTTCAATCCGACAACAAGCTCCTGATTGGGGGAGACTTTTCATTTTTCTATAACGGTGCGAACGCCTATTCCCGGTTGGTCCGTCTCAATTCAGACGGTTCGTTGGATGCTACATTTCAGGTTGCGATCAATGATTCTGTGCGGACGATTGCCGTCCAGTCTACTGGAAAGCTCGTGATCGGCGGCTTGTTTAAAAACATCAACGCAGTATCTGTTTTTCGTCTTGCGCGGCTTACTGCCAATGGGGCGTTGGATCCAGGTTGGACTGCTCAAAGTGACGGGATCGTTCACCATATTTTGGTTCGCCAGGATGACAAACTGATCGTCGTCGGCAATTTCACTACAATAGCAGGTGTTTCCAGAAAGCGTATTGTCCAGTTAAGTGCGGATGGTGCGTTCGACCCCAGTTTTGTCGGCTATTCCGAAGGCCCGAATATTTATGCTGCACATCTGCTTAGGAGCGGAAACATTCTTATCGCCGGTGATTTTGTAACGGTCAACGGCGCGAGCCACAGTCGAATTGCTCAACTGGATGTTACGGGCGCGATAGTCCCAGACTTTCAAGCAGCTTTGGATGGGCCAGGCTATGCGATCGGCGTCAACGCAGACGACATGATGATGGTGGGCGGGGCGTTTGCGCTCGTCAATGGCGCCGCGCGGAATAACGTCGCTTTGCTGGGACGGAGTGGGGTGGTTGATCTCCCGTTTAATCTGCAATCTAATGGCATTGTTTATGCATTCAGTTCCAACCCTAAAGGGGAGATTTTGGCAGGCGGCTCCTTTAGCACAATGGGTGGGCAGGTAGTCAATGGCCTTGTCCGGTTGACGCCTTCGGCAATGGTTGACGCCAACTTTTTGCCCACGGTCATCGGGAGTGTTTATAGCTTGTTGGTTGCACCGGACGGAACGTTGACCGTAGGGGGCGCTTTCAGCAAGATCGCGGGACAGTCGTATGCCAATCTGGCGCGCTTCGACGCCGCCGACGCGCTGGTTCCTAGCTTTACTCCCAACCCCAATGGGCCTGTTTTCAGTATAATGCACCACACCGGTGGTCAACTGCTGGTAGCGGGAAATTTCACGCAGATCGGCGGCGTGAGCGCCCAACATCTTGTGCGTCTGAACGGCGACGGTGCGCTGGACGCTACCTTTGCCCCCAATCCCTCGGCGCCTGTGCGCACGCTTGCCGCTGACGCCCACAATGGCATCGTCGTCGGCGGCGCGTTTACGACAATTTCTGGCCATGCCGCAGGCCGTCTGGCGCGCCTCGCCAGTGATGGTTCATATGATGCAACGTTTGCCGCAAGCGCCAATGCTGACGTTTACGTGCTTCTCGTTCAACCTGATGGCCGCATTGTGGTTGGCGGCGCGTTTACGCAGATCAACAATACACCACGCGCCTATCTGGTGCGGCTCGAGGCGGACGGCACGATCGACTCCTCCTTTGCGCCGACTTTGGCGTTCGATGCGCCTGTCTATGCGCTGGCGCTGCAGCCGGATGGCAAATTGCTCATTGGCGGCGCGTTCACCACGGCTGTAGTGGAAAGCGCACCTGTCACGCGGAATCGTATTGCACGCCTCGACGCCCTCGGCAACCTTGACATGACATACGACCCCAATGCCAACGGTACGGTGTACGCCATTGGATTGCTGTCAGATGGGCGAGCCATGATCGGCGGCGCCTTTACCACCGTAGGCGGCCAGGCCCATCCATTTATCGCACGGTTGAACAGTGATCTGGCGGCGTTTCAACAGTTGTCTGTGAGCAGCGATGGCGACAGCCTGCTGTGGACGCAGAATGGCGCCGGCCCCGAGTTGATTGCCGCCAGTTTTGAGACGTCGAATGACGGTGTGACATTTTTGTCAGCGGGCAGCGGAGTGCGCACGCCTCTGGGGTGGAAGATTACCGGCCTTGCGTTGGCGATGAATCAGAATGTATGGGTGCGTGGGTTTGGGCAATACCCTAGCGGCCAGTCCAATGGATCGGCCTCTGCCTATACCTCGGTGCGCATGGCCTATGTACGCGCCGCCGATGTAATGATGACGACGCAAGTGCAAGGAGGGGTTGCGCAACCTGCCGATTGGGTCTACACAGCCAATGGAAAACAGGTTGCTGGCAACGCTACGCTTCGCATTGACCCTGGCATCTATACGGTAACCTATACTGGGCCGGCAAATTATACACGGACCAGCGCAACCGGTGCGTGCAGCGTGGCGAATGACGTGATCACACTGAATGCTGCGCTAGGCGCCAATACCTGTACGCTGACGTTTACGCGTGACACAGGCGCTGTAACTTTTGCTGCGGTAGTGGAAGGCGGCGTGGCCCAGCCGGCTGATTTCGACTTTACCGTGCTAACCCAAACGGTCGCTCACAACGGCCAGGCTGTGCTGGAGACCGGTCTTTACAATGTCACTGAAAATGGCCCAGCCGGCTATGCGCCGCGCCAGGCTACAGGCGTGTGCGCGCTGGTGAACGGTGTCATCCAACTCACCGTCAGCAAGACAGGTGGGACATGCACGGTGACCAATACGCGGCCGGTCACCATCACCAAGGCGGTGGAAGGCGGCAATGCGGCGCCTGCTGACTGGAGTTTTATCGTCGCCGACCAGACGATCTCGCACACCGGCCAACTGCTGTTGGCGCCGGGCGTCTATCCTGTGACGGAGAGCGGCCCGGCAGGTTACTCATTGGCGGCGGCCGGCGGCGATTGTGCGCTGGTTGACGGCGCGGCGCAGCTTACCGTGCCAGCTACCTCCGGCAGCACTGGCGTCTGCACCCTCACCAATCGACGCGACACCGGGACGATTACTTTCCGCACCACAGTGGAAGGAAGCGGCGCGGCGGCGGATAGTTTCACCTATACTGTGCTCGGTCAGAATGCCAGCGGCAACGATGGTCAAATCACGTTGCCGACCGATGATTACACGGTTTCGATCGCGGGGCCAGCGGGCTTTGCGCCACGGCTGACCGGCGGCGCCTGCACACTCGTCGATGGCATGGTGCGCCTTGCCGTCAGCAAGCCAGGCGGTGACTGCACGATCACGATGACGCGCCTGGTCAAACTTTTCAACGTTGTCGAAGGCGGGACGCGCAATCCGGCTTCGTGGTCGATGCGGGTGGGTGAACAGACGATGCTGCACAACCGCACGGTGCTGCTGGCCCCAGGCATTTATACACCGACGCTGCAAGGCTTTATTTCAACCTACACGCTGCTCGATGCACACGACGACTGTGAACTTGATGCCCTGGGAGAAACGGTCACGCTGACGGCGCCGGGCAACGGCCTGTGCACCCTGGTGCATCGCCGCAAAACTGGCGACATCACTTTTACGCGCGTGATACAAGGCGGCGGTGCGCAACCTTCCGAGTGGGTCACGATGGTCAACGGTCAGCCGATGCCGATGGGTCAACCAGTCAAGATCGACACCAATACCTATGTGGTGACCGAATCTGGTCCGCCTGACTACGTGGTAATATCGGCGTCTGGCGTCTGCACACTCGACAGGGGACAGATTAAACTCGTTGTCACCACTGAAGGCGGTGAATGCACCTTGATCAGTAAACGCGGGATTGGCCCCGTCGGGTTCGTGATCAATCCGGGCGGTGGCAATGCACAGCCGGATGCTTGGTCATTCATGGTCAACGGTCAGATCGTGCCGCACAATGGCGCCTTGCTCATGCCGGTCGGCCTGTACACGGTGACCGTGCAAGGCCCGGCAGGCTATACCGTGGTCAGCGCGTCAGGCATCTGTAGCCTCACGGAAGCTGGCAATGTTCAGCTTACTGTCGGCGTGGAAGGGGGGACGTGCAATCTGAATAGCGCTTACGACGCAGGGGGCGTTGGTGCAATCGGCTTTTTTGTTGCCCCCAGCGACGATTTTCCGCCTGAGGCGTGGTCGTTCGTGGTCAACAGCCAGGAAGTCGATCACAATCAGACGCTGCTCATGCCTGTAGGAACTTATGGAGTCACCGTCAACGGGCCGTTTGGCTATCATGTGGCGGGCGCCAGCGGTGCGTGTGCGCTAGCTGACGGTGCAGTGCGCGTAACCGTCACTGTCTTTGGCGGCGCGTGCACGGTGCAGACGACGCCCGACGCGCCGGTTGATCTACCTTTTACGACTTTCTTGCCCTCAGTCGCTAACCAGTAGAAGCTTGGAAAGTGCGAGAGTAAAACCTGGCCGATCAGACAACTATGGTGCATCGGACTGTAGTTGTCTGATCGTAAACAATGCGCTTACACCCCTTGAAACCCAATAGAAAACGCATTGAGGGCAAAAGTTGCGCCGCGGATAGGGGATGAATGTGCAAGTCAGCGCCTCTTGGTTATTTGGAATCAGCACCATCGTCGCGTTGTGGATTGCGCCCGATAAGAGCGCGGCGCTGGTGGCCGCCGGCTTGCTGTTGGGCGGGCTGATGGGCGCCTGGCTGCTGGCCTGGGTTGGCCGCGCGCGCGCGACGCGCGTCGCCTTGCTTGGCTGCCTCGGTCTGGCTGTCACGGCAGGAGCGGCTATGCTGGCGCTTTATGCAGTGATGTCCGGTTCATTAGCCGCAGAGGCCCAATCCAGCGCTATCAATGCAAATGTGCTGGCTGGCGCCCTGGTGATCTCGCTGGCAATGGGCGCAATGGGCGCGGTCTGGTTGTGGGCGCAGCTCGTCCCTTCACCAAGGTGGTGGATTGTAGCCGCGCTGGCAGTTTGGGGCGTACTCTGGCTGGGCAGCGCGCTTGTCCTGATCGCCACCGGTTCGCGCGGTGCATGGGGCGCTTTGCTTGTCGCCGCCCTGGCCGCCGCCGGTTGGATGTTGCGCCCCTGGGCCGCACGTCGTATGCGAGGAGCGGGCGCGGCGGTCGACGCTGCTTTTCTGGTGGCTGCAGCGACGGGTGTGGCGCTGTGGCTTGGATGGCTGCAAATGGCGCCGCCAGATCTCCCTGCTGGTGACCGCGTGGCGCTCTGGCGCGATGGGCTTGCCCTGGCCGGCGACGCCCCCTTCACGGGTTCGGGATTGCGCAGCACGATGATGGCGCTTTCCACCTACGTCTATATCCTCCACGTGGGCTATATTTCACATGTTCACAACCTGTACTTGGAACTGGCCGTGGAGCAGGGGCTGCTGGGGCTGATCGCCTGGCTCTGTCTGGTCTGCTCGGCTTTGAGCGCGCTGGTGCAAGCTAGATCGCGGCGAGTAACACCCATCGGGATGCAAGCTGCTTTGCTGGCGGCGTTGGTTGCGCTGCTGGTGCATGGGCTGGTCGACGCTGGTCTCTATGCCTCGCGTCTGGCTTTCCTGATCTTTCTGCCGATCGGCGCGGCGTGGGCTGCGGGCGGGCGTGCACACGCCGCTGACCTGGAGGCGCGCAGTCGCCGCCTGCTCGGGGCGTTGGCGCCGCTGGCCGCCGTCGCGCTGCTCTTTGCGTGGCCCGGCAGCCGTGCGGGCTGGCAGGCCAATCTAGGCGTGACCGCGCAAACGCAGGCCGAGCTTTTTCTCTACACCTGGCCGGAATGGCCGATGCAGGATGCGCTGCGGCGCAGCCCGGCCATCGATTTGGAACCGGCGGTTGCCCGCTATCAAGCGGCGCTTGCCATCGACCCGACAGATGCCGTCGCCAATCGACGCCTGGGTCAGATCGCCCTCTCGCAAGGCGATTTATCCCAGGCGCGCGTCTTGTTGGAGGCTGCCTATCTGCACAGCCCAGCGCATGTTGCCACGCGTCTGCTGCTGGGCGAAGTGTATGCACTCGATGGAGAAACTACGCGCGCCGCGGCGCTCTGGCAGACGATCGATGTCCACCTGGGTCAGTTGGCGGGCCGCCGCTGGTGGGTGAACCACAGCGCCAGCGCGGCGCAGCGCACAAATTTTGATGCGGCGTTGGCCGAACTAGCCGCCTTGGGCGGCGGACGGTCGAGCGAGTGATTCCAATGCAACGAGCACAATTTGAGGTTGTAATAAGCCACGCGACGACACACCCCGCATGGCAGCAGCGCCTGCTGCGGGCGAGCTGGGTAGTTCTCCATGTTTTTGTGTGCGTGATGGCTTTGTTTGCGGCAAAAAACGTTGGCGCACAGACCGTCAACGGCGGATGGTCGGCGCCGGCCAGATTGTTCCAAGACACAGGCGACAGCAGGGAACTTGCGCTCGCCGCCGATCAGGCTGGAAACCTTCATGTTGTGTGGGCCTACGGCGACGAGCGCGGGGCGAGTAGGGTGCTCATGTACGCGCGTTGGGATGGAATCCAATGGACGCCCCCGATCGACATCATCGCCGCCGAGGGCGCCATCCAGGGTCCCAGCCTGGTGGTTGACCGGCATGGGCGCATCCACCTTATCTGGCATGGCAGCGGCAACATGCTCTATTACAGCTACGCCGATGCACAAAGGGCCGAGCGCGCCACTGCCTGGTCGCGGCCCAGTGGGCTGGCGCCTGCGAACTCGCACGCTGCCATCACCGCGGATGCAGAGGGCGTCTTGTATGTGGTTTACCCCGCACTACTTGATGGCGGCGTCGAAGTGATCACGTCGGCGGATCGAGGCGCAACGTGGACGCTGCCGGCGCCGGTCGCCAGACTGGTTCACGCTATGGCCACGGCAGATTTCGTCCGCATCGCCGCGGCTCCCGAAGGCGATCTGCACGTGGTCTGGACAGAGTTGATGCTGCCCGATGGCTATCCTTCGTTTGGTGTGTTCTACAGCCGCTCGGCGGATCAAGGCAAGATCTGGTCGGACCCTCTTGAAATGGCAGGAGAGGGCTACGTCGAGATCAATGTGCTGGCCGTCCACCGTAACGAGATTCATGTGGCCTGGAACGGTTTGGTCGGCATCAGCGGGCGCTATCATCGCTGGTCCAGCGATGGCGGCCTCACCTGGTCGGCGCCTGACCCCATCGTCCTACCCGAAATGAAAGGTGGTTCGACCGGGCCGCCGGGATTGACGGCCGACAATGCGGGCAATCTATATGCTGTCGTCAACACGGGCGACACCATTGCCAGAGAAGGGCCGGGCGAGTTTGGCGCCGCGATCTTTCTCGCCTGGACCGGAGGGGGATGGACGCCTCCGCTTAATCTGTCGAGCGTCGATCCGACCTACTCCAGTATGTTCAACGAAGAGTCCGGGATTGCCGCAGTAAGAGGCAACGAGCTGAACGTTCTGTTTTTTGGCGACGCTCAGACCACGCTCTGGCATACAACCGTACGGACGCTGGCGCCATCAGTGGCGTCCCAACCATTTGAAAAATTGACCGAAACGATGACGTCACCTGCTCATCCATCGAGCGCTCCCCCTGCCCCGGACGCTCAACCATATCAAGTAGACGCGTCCACTTCAACTTTGAGAGATCACGCTGTAATGCCGGATCGAGAGCTTACACGCTGGGGCGCTTCTCCTGTTGGAAAACCAGGGGTTTCCTCTCTGTTTATCTCAACGCTATTGGCGGCAGTCCTGGTCTTGGCAACGTTTTTTGTACAGATATCCAGACAGCGGAAGTAATTAGATTTATCAGCGACTTTCGGGGGTAATCATTGTGTCAGATCACACGGGGTTAAATTATTTGATGGGGCCGCGCTCCGATCGGCTTTATCCTACGCGGTTCAATGACCGCTATTATCACCTTGTCCAACTCCGGAAGTCGCTGGAAAAAGTTACCCAGCTTGAATCTTTTCGCACCAAACATCACCCGGTTCTGGTCGATATGGGCTGTGGCGAGAAACCCTATCGTGCTCTTTTCGAACCTTATGTGGATTGTTACATTGGGGTCGATCTGCCGGACAATCCCCACGCCGATGTCTATCTGGACTCGGAGAAGGGCATTCATCTGCTGCACGATTCTGCGGACATTGTGCTTTCCACGCAGGTGCTGGAGCATGTCTTGCATCCAAGCACCTATCTTAGCGCAATTCATCATGTCCTGCGCGAGCAAGGGTTGCTCATCCTCTCGACGCATGGTTACTGGATGCACCATCCGGATCCGGTGGATCTATGGCGCTGGACGGGCGCTGGTTTGCAGCGTTTATTGGCAGAGAGCGGCTTTTCCGTCACCCATGTGGCCGGCGTGATGGGGCTGGCGGCGTCAGGGATGCAATTGCTGCAAGATGGCCTCCTGCGCCACTGGCATTGGGGCCAGCGTCTACCGTTGCCACTCCGACGCACGACGACCTTGCTCTTTCAATCCGCTATTCAGGCAGTGGACTGGACCGCCACGCCGCAGTCGCGACAATTGGATGCCAGTGTGTTTGTTATAGTTGCCCAGAAAGAAGGTAGCTCGTGAGCGCCGCGCCCACCTGGGAGAGACAAGACGCAGTCGCCCCCTCTTTGGTTCGGCGCAGGCAGACATTCTTTGAACTGCTGTGGATGTGGTGTCTACGTGATGTGCGTGTGCGCTACAAACAATCGTTTCTAGGCGTCCTCTGGGCGATCTTGCACCCGCTGGCCCTGATGGTAATGTTTACGGTCATCTTTTCCTATCTTGCACCGGTTCCTTCTGGAGGCATTCCTTACCCCCTCTTTTCCTACACAGGCGTGCTGCCTTGGAGCCTTTTTGCTGCCATGATCGTCGCCGGTGTGCCCAGCCTGGCTGCCAATATAACGCTGGTCACAAAAGTGAAAATGCCGCGCGAGATCATCCCGGTCGGGGTTGCCTTGGCGAATCTGGCCGACTTTGGCGTTGCCTCTATTCTATTCGTCGGCATGTTCCTGTTCTATCAGATCACTCTGAGTTGGACTGTATTGTGGGTAATTCCCTTGCTGGTGATTCAGACGGTGCTGGCGTTGGGCGTCGTGCTGTTGGGCGCTGCGCTCAATGTCATTTACCGCGACATTCGCTTTATTGTCCCGCTCGCCATGCAATTGTGGATGTACGCATCGCCGATCATCTATCCGGTCGATCTGGTGCCGGAGCAGTGGCGGCTGCTCTACTTCTTGAACCCGATGGCGGCGACGATTGACGGCTATCGGCGTGTGCTGCTTCTGGGCGTTGCCCCTGATCACACCGCGCTGGCGTTTGCGCTGGCAGTCTCGGCGCTGCTGTTCGTGCTGGGACTCGGGGTTTTTCGCAAGCTTGAACCCACCTTTGCTGATATTATTTAGCTTGAGGAGAACCGGCCATGCCGCCAGTCATCGAATTCAGCCATGTGTCCAAACAGTACTTGCTGGGCGCCGGCGCCCGCAGCTTGCGTTCCGTCATGGCTACTTTGCCCAAGCGCCTGCTGCATCAGCCCATCGCAGCGCCGCCGGTTCACTGGGCGCTGCGCGATCTTTCGTTTACGGTTCAGCCAGGCGCGTCGATCGGGCTGTTAGGACACAATGGCGCGGGCAAGACAACGGTGCTGAAGTTGCTCTCTGGGATTACCCAGGCCACGCAAGGACGCGTCACGACGACCGGCCGCGTCGCCAGCCTGATCGAACTGGGCGCCGGCTTTCATCCAGAAATGAGCGGCCGCGAAAATATCTACATGAACGCGCTGATTATGGGCATGACCCGGCGCGAAGTCGAGCGGCGTTTTGAAAGCATTATCGATTTTGCGGAAATCGAGCAGTACCTTGACTCTCCTGTGAAGCGCTATTCCAGCGGTATGTATGTGCGGCTGGCCTTTGCGATTGCCGCGCATCTGGAGCCAGACATCCTGCTGGTGGATGAGGTGCTGGCGGTGGGCGATCTCCGTTTCCGCACCAAGTGCTACCGGCTGATGGCAGAGTTGCGCCGGCAGGGTGCAACCATCGTGCTGGTATCGCACAACCTTGTGCAGGTGCGCGATACGTGCGAGCGTTCTCTGCTGCTCTGGCAAGGCGAGTTGGTGGAAGATGGACGCACAGACGACGTGATTACCGCCTACGTACAAAAGCTTCAGGGCGTCGATCAACGGGCGCACGCAGGCGCGCTTGCGCTTACTGCGGAGGCTGGAGCTGCCAAAGCGACGGATCCCGTCACCATCGAGTCGGTCTGCTTTTTTGACCAGCGCGGCGAGGCCGTCGAAACAGTCGTCAGCGGTGATGCACTTTCAATTCAGATCGATTACTGTGCATTACATGCGGTGCAGGCGCCCGTCGTGCACATTGACTTTTACCGTGACGGCATGATCTATTCCGGCTGTTCGACCGAGTACGACGAGTTTCCGTTACAACCGCTCCGGTCGAAGGGCAGCATTGTGCTGGAAGTGGATTCTCTGCATCTGTCGCCGGGCATCTACAGCCTCTCGGTGGTCATTGGCGAAGGACACAGCCAAAACATCCTGGCGATCGAACATCACACCCACATGGTGGAGGTCATCCGGCGGCCCAATAGCCGCGGCGAAATCCGCTTGCCCCATCGGTGGCTTCAGCCGGCGCACCAGCTTTCGACGGAAGGGGCTAATTTATGAACGAGAAGCGCCTGGTCTGTCAGCTTCATCCGGCCTATCTGGGGCGATCAGAGATCTTTATCCACCGCTTTGTCAACAACCTGGCGCACTGGCAAGCCTGTGTACTGACCGAACGGATTCAAAACGCCGCTTCCTATAAGCTTGGCGATCGATACCCGGTCATAGAAGTCGGTTCGGGTTCACAAGTTGGTTTTCGCATGTGGGCGAAAGTGGTGCGGACGCGCCGGCCCACAACCGGCGACTATCTTGCGCTCCACGCGCGCTACAGCAAAGCGCTGGCAGCGGTGAAGCCTGCCTTGCTTCACGCACAATTTGGCTCGACGGGATGGTTTGCGCTGCCGCTTCATCGCCTGCATCGGCTGCCGCTGGTGGTCTCCTTTCACGGCTATGATGCCAGCGCCCTGCTACGTCAAGCGGTCTGGCGCAGCAGATATCGAGAACTCTTTGGGGAGGTGCACGCAGTCACCGTGCCCTCGCGCCGGATGGCGGCCCGTCTGGCCGCAACAGGCTGTCCCCCAGAGAAGTTGCATCTCCTTCGCTATGGCGTGGATCTGCACGAATGGTCGTTCCGGCCGCCCGCTGTGACCGTTGAAAAAGAGACGGTCGATGTGTTGATGGTCAGCCGCTTGGTCGAAAAGAAGGGTGTTTTGGACGCAATCGAGGCTGTTGCTGCGGCGCGCCGGATAGACCCCCGCCTGCGGTTGCAGATTGCCGGTGAAGGCGAGATGATGCCGCAGATCACGGAGTGCATTGCCAGCCGCGGGTTGCAGAGCCATGTTCGCCTGCTGGGATTCGTACCCAATGCGCAGGTGCGCGAGCTGATGCGCGCCAGCGATCTGCTGTTGACGCCTAGCCGGACGGCCGCTGATGGCGACGAAGAAGGCCTGCCCAATGTATTGATCGAGGCCGCAGCCGCTGGTTTGCCGATCATCGCCACCGATCATGCCGGGGCGGGCGAACTGATCGAAGATGGTGTTTCAGGCTTTCTTGTAGATACGGGATCACCCCATTTACTGGCAGCGCGCTTGATTGCCCTGGCGGAGAACGCTGCGCTCCGCCAGACTTTTGCCGGCGCTGCTCGGCACAAGGTCGAGTGCGAGTTTGATCTGGCGCACTCGGTTGCATGTCTCGAAGCGATCTATGACGACGCCTGCCGCGCACGCACGGTTGCGCACCGGCGGATGTGCTCTATGTCTGTCTGCGAAAAAGGTGATCGTAATGGCTAGCGCAATTCTGTATATCAACACGCCAGCCTTTACGGGCGGCGCTGAAATCAGCCTGTTGACGCTGATGCGCCACCTCGACCGCACGCGCTATACACCGTTGCTGGCGACCGGTGATGTAGGGCAACTGACCGCGGAAGCGCATCGTGGCGGCTTAGAAACGACGATCCAGACTTTTCCCGTTTTCCGCAAACGCTACCCATGGCGTTATCCACTCAGTGTTGCGCGCCTGCTGGCTGTGATTGCCCGGCGCAGGATCGCGTTGGTGCACACAAACTGCGACCTTAGCTTGCAGGCCGTTCACCATGCTTGTCTTGCTGCTCAGATTCCTTATGTTTCACATGTCAGAGACTTTGTGCGCGCCTGGTTCTCTCCGGCCAATCTCCGCGCTCTCAATGGCGCGCGTGCGGTGATCGCCAACTCGCAAGCGGTGGCGGATGCTTTGATCGCGGCGGGCGTGGCGGCAACGCTTGTGCGCGTCATCTACAACCCGGTCGAGACGCCATCGTTTTCCGAAGCGGATGGCATGGCGCAGCCTGCGCTCTGTGCTACGCTCGGCCTGCCGGCGGACGCTTTTCTTGTGGGACTGGTCGGCCAGATTCAGCCGCTAAAGGGACATGAAGATCTGGTGCGCGCGGCGCCGGCGGTGGTGGCGGCGCTGCCCAACGCACATTTCGTGATCGTCGGCGTCGGCCACGATCTCGCTTCGCAAGAATTCCGCCAACACTTGCATACGCTGATTGAAGCGAGCGCGCTCGCAGATCGCTTTCATTTCTTGGGCTTTCGCTCTGACATCGCTGCAGTACTGCAGTCGCTCGATGTACTGGTCGCGCCCTCCTGGACAGAATCCTTTGGCCGCGTGCTCGTGGAGGCGCAGGCAGCCGGTTGTGCGGTGATCGGCGCTGGGGTGGGAGGCATCCCGGAGATTCTCGATCATGAGCGGAATGGCCTGTTGATCGACCCTCATGCGCCACCGCAATTGGCCGGCGCCATCGTGCGGCTCGCTTGTGACGGGACACTGCGCCGGCGTTTGCAAACTCAAGGCCCGATTTCTGCACGGCGCTTTGTCCCTGCTCTGCATATCGATCAAGTTCAGCATATCTACGATCAGGTGCTCGCTACTGGAAAGCAGCCGGTGGGCGTATGAAGATTGCTTTGTATCACAACCTGCCTTCCGGCGGCGGCAAGCGCGCCCTCTATGAAATGGTCGTGCGGCTGGCAGCGCATCACGAAATTGACGCCTATTCTCTGTCGATGGCCGATCATGACTTTTGCGACATCCGTCCATATTGCCGACGGCGCATCGTTTTTCCCTTCCGGCCGCTGCCGCTGGTGCACCCTCCCTTTGGTCGCCTCAACCAGGGCATCCGCAGCGCCGATCTGCTGCGTTTGACGCGCATCCAACGGCAGCTTGCCGCCCAGATCGACCGAGAAGGCTACGATCTCGTCTTTGTACACAACTGCCGGATCGGGCAAAGCCCTTCGTTGTTGCGCTTCCTACGCACGCCGACGCTCTATTACTGCCAGGAAGTGCCCCGGCAGGTGTGCGAACCGGCGCCGGCGCGGCCTCATCAGCGTTTCTCGCTAGGACAGCGGCTGGGAAATCTGGTCGATCCGCTGCCGCACCTGTACGCCACGACGCTGACTCAGCTCGACCGTCGCAACGTGCAGGCGGTCGGAGCGGTGCTGGCAAATTCGGCCTATTCGCGCGAGTCCTTCTTTCGGCACTATGGCGTGACGGCCGATGTCTGCTATCTGGGCATCGACAGTGAGCGTTTTCATGCCACCGGCGAGCCGCGCGAAGGATACGTGCTTTCGGTCGGCGCCCTTCACCCGCGCAAGGGCTTCGATCTGCTGATCGACAGCCTGGCGCTGATTGAGCCTGAGCGCAGACCGCCGCTGCTGATTGTCTCGAACGCCGTGGATGAGGTTGAGAAAGCGTACTTGCTTGCACTGGCGCAGCGTCAGAACGTTGCCGTGACCTTCCGCGCCAACATCGCCGATGCTGAATTGGTGGCGTTCTACAACCGTGCGTTGATGACGGTCTACATGCCGCTGATGGAACCCTTTGGCCTTGTGGCGCTGGAGGCAATGAGCACGGCAACGCCGATCATCAGCGTCAACGAGGGCGGGGTGCGCGAGACCATCCGCCACGGCGAGACTGGCCTGCTGGTCGAGCGTAAGCCGCGCGCGGTTGCAGAGGCGATCTGCGCGCTGCTCGACGATGCTGTGCTGCGTCGGCGGCTCGGTCAGAACGGGCGGGCGCACGTGCTGCGCAACTGGCAGTGGGATTCCACGATCGAGCGTCTGGAGCGCTCGATGCGGGAACTGCTTGACGCCACAAGGAGCCAAGCATGAACGCCTCCGGCGCGATCATCATCCTGAACTGGAACGGCGCCGACGAAACGCTGGCGTGCCTGCGTTCGCTCGCTGCACAGGATCTGTCAGATTGGCAGGTGATCGTCGTCGACAACGGCTCGGCGGACGATTCGGTGGCGCGCGTCCGATCCGCATTCCCGGCCGCAACGCTTCTCGCAACTGGTCAGAACCTGGGCTATGCGGGCGGCAACAATGTGGGCATTCACCACGCGCTGGGGCAGGGCGCAGCGCATCTCTGCATCCTCAACAATGATGTCGTGTTGGCAGCAGGCGCTCTGCAAGCGATGCTCGACGTCCTGGTGCGCCATCCTGACGCGGGCGTGGTTACGCCGCTGGTGGCGCAGCAAGGGAAGCCGCCGCTGGTCTGGGCATTGGGGTCGCGGATGGAGTGGCGCACCGGTTCGGTGAGCCGCGTCGCCGCGGGCGAGCGCATCGAAGCATGGCAGGGGCGCGACGAGTTTGCCGTCGAGATCGCCTCGGGTGCGGCGATGCTCGTCCGCCGCGCGGTGTTTGAGCAGATCGGGCTGTTTGATGAAGCCTTTTTCCTGTACTATGAAGAGACGGACTGGTGTCTGCGCGCGCAAATGGCCGGCCACGCGATCTACGCCGCACCTTCCGCGGTCGCCTGGCATCATGTTTCCGCCGCGCTCGGCGCGGATTCGCCTGTCGTCGACTACTACATGCTGCGCAATCATCTGCGCCTGATCGACCGCCACGCGACCGGGAGCGGACGAGCCAGGCTGTGGACGCGCATCGTGCTGCGCAATCTGGCGACGATCGGCGCGTACACGCTCAAGCCGCCGCGCGTCGCTCGTCGCGCCCATCGAAATGCGCGCCTGTGCGCGCTGCGCGACGCCTTTGCCGGTCGCTGGGGCAAGATGGGCGATGATGTTGAACAGTGTTGCCAAGGGGTTCGATGAAGATCTTGTATCTCACCTGCTGGTATCCGGAGCCGCAGGACAACGGTTACAAACAGCGCGCCTTTGCGTTGGCGCGCGCCCTGGCGGAGAAGCACGCGGTGACGCTGGCCTCCTTTGCGTTCGACACGGCGCGCCCCTCCGAAGCGGGCGAACTGGCTTCCTTCTGCCACGCGGTGAAGGTGGCGCCGCTCGATCCCTACGCGCGCCATCACCCTAACACACTGCGCACCTTTCTCTCGCCGCGCCCGCTCGTGTCACAGCCGGCGCCGGAGATGCGCGAACTGGTGGCGGGTCTGCTGCAAGCCGACGACTATGACGCCGTGATCGCCGGCAACGAAATGATGGCAAGTTATGCGATGCAGGCGCCGCTCCACGTTGCTAAAATTCTAGAAGAGCAAAACTCGCTGGCGCGCTGGCTCTACGAGCGACATGCCGATACACCGCAGCCCGGCGCCCGCCTGCGCAGATGGCTGAGCTGGCAGAAGCAGCGCCTGTACGAAGCGCGCACCTTTCCCCGCTTTGACCTGATTACAATGGTCTCTGTGCCGGACCAGCGTGCGACGCAGGCGGTGTTGCGCGGTCAGCGGCCGCCCGTCATCGTCGTGCCGAATGGGGTGGACTGTGCGCACCGGCGGCCTGGTCTCGCCGAGCCGCTGCCGGGCTGCCTGGTCTACAACGGCGCGCTCACTTATGCGCCCAATGCCGACGCCGTCCACTACTTTCTGCGCGAGGTCTTTCCACGCATCCGCCAAGAGCGCCCCGATGCCTACCTGGTCGTCACCGGCGCGTTGACCGGCGTCGAACTGACCGCGCTGCCGGTGACGGCGGGCGTGGTGCTGACGGGTCTGGTGGAGGATGTGCGCGTGCCGGTCGCCCAGGCGATGGCGTGCGTGGTGGCGCTGCGCGATGGCGGGGGGACGCGGCTCAAGGTGTTGGAGGCGATGGCGCTGGGCACGCCGGTCGTCGCCACGCCCAGGGGCGCCGCCGGTCTGGATGTCGTGGATGGCGAACATCTGCTGCTCGCCGCCGACCCGCAAACATTTGCGCGGTGCACACTCTCGCTGCTGCAGGATGGTGCGCTGCGCGCGCGGCTGGCGGCGCGCGCGCGCCGGCTGGTGGAGGAACGCTACGACTGGCGCTCGATTGGCGCACATTTCGTCGAGGCAGTCGAACAATGTGTTGTGAAAAAACGGCGGATCGCCTGATGACGCCGCGTGCCTGGACATCCGTCCAACCTGGCCACCTGATCGCCGCGCCGGTCGTCGTGCTGGTCTTGCTGCTGGCGCTCCTGCTCGGCGCGCGCGCCTCCGTGTCCAATCTTGCGCTGCTGGCGACCGGCTTTGGCGCGATCGTGCTCGTGGCCAACCCATCGCTCGGACTGCCTGCGGTGCTGCTCTCCGCCTTGCTGCTCCCGCTCTCGATTCCAACGGGCACTGAGGTGATGCTTCACCCGGTTGTCTTTGTGCTCGCTGCCGTCGCTGGCCTCTCGCTGTTGAAAAGCGTCCGCGCCCAGCGTTTTGTGTTGGCCGCGTCACCCGCCAATTTACCGCTGCTGCTCTTTCTGATCGCTGGGCTGCTCTCGTTTGCCGTCGGCAACGCCACCTGGGACTGGATGGTCCCGCACAAGTCCAACTTCTGGCTCGTGCAGTTTGCACAGTGGGCGATCTTTGCGCTGTCGGCCGCCGCTTTCTGGCTGACGGCCAATACGGTGCGCTCGATCGCTGCCTTGCAGCGACTGACCTGGCTTTTCTTGGGCGTCGCCGGCGCGCTTGCCCTGCTGCGCATGGTATCTGTGACCGCCCCGCTCGCCAACGCGATCTCAACCGGTGCATTTATCCGCGCCCCGCTGTGGGTGCTGCTGATCGCGCTGGGCGGCGGGCAGCTTCTGTTCAACCGTTCGCTCGGCGCAGCGGCGCGAATTTTTCTGCTTGCTGTCATCGTCGCGGTGCTCTTTTACGCCTTTGTAGAGGCGCGCGAAGCCGCCTCCACGTGGGTCGGGATCGGTGTTGCGATGGCAGTGCTGGTCTGGCTGCGCTGGCCTCGGCTGCGTTGGCTGATGATCGGGATGGTCGTTCTGCTGGCCGTCAGCGGCGCGCTCTTTCCCTTTTTCTACGAATTTGCCGGCGGTGATCGTGAGTGGGATCAAAGCGGCGGCGCGCGCCTGGTGCTGATCGAGCGCGTGGTGGAGGTGACCCTGCGCAATCCGATCACCGGATTAGGCCCCGCGGCTTATCGGCCCTATGCGAACGTCAAGCCACTGCCCTACGGCCGCGCGCTGTGGATGACGCCGCAGATCAATTCTCACAACAACTATGTGGATCTCTTTTCACATGTAGGTTTAGTCGGTCTCGCCTTATTTGGCTGGTTTGTGATCGCGCTCTGGCGTCAAGGGCTACGCGCTCGCCACCGCCATCGACAGGGCTTTGCGTCCGGCTACGTGAACGGCGTCTTGGCCGCCGGCGCTTCCAGCCTGGTCATCATGCTCCTGGCGGATTGGCTGCTGCCGTTTGTTTACAACATCGGCTTCTACGGCTTTCAGGCCAGCGTGTTGGTCTGGCTCTTTTGGGGCGGGATGGTCGTGCTGGACCGGCTGCCGGCGCAACCGGTGCATGGGTTGGATGCGCCGAATTAATAAAGCAGGCTGGACGATGCAAACTTCACTTTTCAAGCTGCCAATACTGGCGATCACCCTCTGGCGACGCCTGGGGCTGAGGGGCGCACTGCGCTATGCTTTTTTCGAGCGAATGCAACCTTACGCCAGGTGGATTGGCCGCGCGCCAGGCGGCGCTTATGCTCTGCCGGTGCGCGGCGTAGCGCATCCTCTTTTGTGCCGCCCCCAGACGAGCGATCGCTGGGCCTTTGGCCAGGTTTTTATTCATCGACAGTATGCTACACTGCCCAATACGCTCGACCCCAAGTTGATCGTAGATTGTGGCGCCAATGTCGGCTATGCCTCCGTCTTCTTTCTGACGCGTTTTCCCCAAGCCCACTTGATCGCGGTCGAACCCGACCCGGACAATGTCGAACTCCTGCGTCAAAATCTGGCGCCGTACGGGCCACGCGCTAAGGTCATTCAGGCCGCGATCTGGTCGGAAGCGGTGGGGCTGATCGTGGAGCACAGCCGTGTGGAGAGGAACGCACAGTGGGGAACATGGGTGCGCCCCAGCTTGCCGCACGAAACATCGGACGTGAATGGAATCGATCTGGCGTCATTGCTGGTAGAATCGGGCCACCACGCGATCGACATTGTCAAAATCGATATCGAAGGGGCGGAAACGGCGATCTTTGCGCAAGACTGCCGCAGTTGGCTGGATAGTGTCGCCGTGATCGAGATCGAACTACATGGCGACGAAGGCGAGCGTCTCTTCCGGCAGGCGCTTGGTCCTGATGCGTTCCACTATACCGTCTGCGGGGAGATCACCGTAGCGATGCGCACTGCGCCGGTAAAGGAGACCAATGCTGCTTTCGGTCGTCATCGTTAACTGGAACACGCGCGATCTGCTGATGCGCTGCCTGCGCTCGCTCCAGACCGCGCGCCAGGCGCTGCCGGCGGGAGCGACGGAGGTGATCGTCGTCGACAATGGGTCGAGCGATGGCAGCCCGCAGGCTGTCGCAGCGACGTTTGACGATGTGCAGTTGATTGCCAATCAGCACAATGCCGGTTTCGCTGCGGCCAACAATCAGGCGCTGCGCTATGCGCGCGGCGAGTTTCTTCTGCTCCTCAACAGCGACGCTGAAATCGTATATCCCAACGCGCTGCTGGTTTTGCTCGATGCACTGATGCGTCGCCCAGATGCAGGGGCCGCCGGTCCGCTTATGCTCAACACGGATGGTTCCATGCAGAGCAGTTTTGGTGAATTGCCCACGGTGCTGGATGAATGGATCGGCCCTTACTGGGCGGATTTCTACGCCAAGCCCTGGGGGCGCTTTGGCGGGCGTTTCTGGCGCGAGCGTCTGGAGCAGGGTAAGCCCTTTGCCGTTGACCGGGTCTCCTTTGCCTGCACCCTTATTCGCCGCACTGCGCTTGAGCGAGTCGGTCGGCTCGATGAAGCCTTCACGTTCTACTCTGAAGACTACGACTGGTTCCGCCGGCTCAAGGACGCTCACATGGCGGCGCTTTTCTGCCCGCACGCGGTGGTGATGCACCATTGGGGGGCGAGTTCTCGGCAGCGCAGTGAATGGTCGCTGCGCCAGCTCTATCGCAGCAAACGGCGCTACTTTGCCAAGCACGCCGGTGTGCGCGCTGAACGAATGTTGCGGGTAGGCCTGTTCTTCCGCTTTGCCGCCCGTATGGCGCTGACCATCGCACGATGCCTGTTCAACCGGCCGTATGCCAGCCAGTCGGTCACACGCTATTGGCTGCTCATGCGCGATCTGGGGAGCGCCCCATGAGCACAACGATCAGTGTGATCATTCCAACCTACAATCGCGCCGAGATGCTGGCGCAGGTGCTGCCGGCCTATTTGCAGTTTGCGGAGGTGCAGGAAGTGATCGTCGTGGACGATGGCGGCGCCGATCAGACGGGCGAGATGCTTACTGCGATGCAGCAAGGCGACGCCCGCGTCGTTTATCTGCGCCATCCAGCCAACCGCGGCATGACGCACGCGCGCAACACCGGCATCGCCCATGCCACCGGCGAGCTGATCCTCTTTTCCGAAGATGACCTGGCGCCGGCGCCGGCGTCGTTGCCGGTGTTGGCCGCGCACATGCAGACGGCCGGCGCCGACATCATCGCGGGCCGGCGCATTTGGATGCGCATCGGCGAGACGGAAGTGCAGGCGCTCGCCCGCGCCGATCGTGATCGTTGGCCGCTGGTCAACCGTCGCCTGCTCGAACATTACAGCCACGCCCGCACGCCCAACGATATGCCGTCGCCGCTCGTCAACGCCACCATGCTGGTGCGGCGCCGCGTGGTGCAAAGCGTCCGCTTTGCGGGCTGTTTCCCCGGCAACGCCTGGCGTGAGGAGTCCGACTTTCAACTGCGGGCGCAGCAGGCCGGGTTTCGGGTTGTCTTCTGCCCTCATGTCCTCTTTTACCATTACGACCGCACCAGCGCGGGTCGCGGGCGCAACCGCCTGAAGAGTGACCTGGTCTATCTCTATTGGATCTATCGCAACAATCTCACCTTTCTCAACCGTCACCGCGAGTATCTGGCGCGTGAGATTCCCGAATCATTGATTCTAGGCCAGCCACTGCTAACCAACCTTTTTTACATCACCTATCGCACCTTTCTGCTGATTCAAACCGAGGCGCGCCGCGCCTTGCTTAGCCGCCGGCAGGCAGGGCGCAAGCTGCCGGCTTCCCGTTGATGCTGCGCAACCGCTCTCTCCTCCTTATTCTGGGGATCGCCGTTCTGTTGCGCGTGGCCGTGGCCCTCTATCTGGGCGATGCAACCCCGCCCACCAAGGACGAGACTTCCTACTCCCTGCTCGCCGCACGCCTGGCCGGCGGCTACGGCTACAGCTTTGCCGACGCCTGGTACCCTTTCACCCCAGCCAACACGCCCACCGCGCACTGGTCTTTCCTCTATACCGCCTTTGTCGCCACTATCTATGCGATCGTTGGGGTGCATCCACTGGCGGTGCGTCTTGTGCAGGCTGTGCTCACTGGCCTGCTCATGCCCTGGCTGATTTGGCGTCTGGCGCGGCGCTGGCAATCCGCCCATGTTGCCCTGATCGCTGCGGCGCTGGCAGCGGTTTACGCCTATTTTGTGCTCTATGGCGCGCAAGTGCAGACCGAAGGTTTCTTTCTGCTGGCTGTGCTCTGGTCGCTCGAACGCAGCTTGACGTTGCAGGATAAACTTTCGACGCAGAGGCGCAAAGCAGCAACGGGACGGAGCGAGCAAGAGGCAGCAAAAACCGCATTGTCCTCTGCCTATCTCTGCACCTCTGCGCCTCCGCGTCAAGATTCTCTCTTCGTTATCGCGCTCACCTTGGGTCTGAGTCTGGGCGTTGCTACGCTGCTGCGCCAGTCGATTTTGCCTTGGGTTGTCGTGCTTTTTATGTGGCTGTTGGGGATGAATAGCCTGGCTCTCAAGCGTGTAAGCGCTAGAACTCTTTTGGTGCTCTTGATCGCCGGACTGGTGCTCTTCGCGACTATTTTGCCTTTTACGCTGCGCAACTATCACGCGTATGGCGATTTTTTGTTGCTCAACTCCAATGCAGGCTATGCCATGTATTCGGCGCAGCATCCCTTACACGCAACTAGCTTTGAAGCCTACACCGCCGCGCCGCTGCCCGCCGATCTGACTCCATTGCCTGCGAACGAAGCGCAGTGGGATCGGGCGTTGATGGCGCGCGGCATCCAGTTTGTGCTGGCCGATCCGGGCCGCTATCTGCTGCTCTCGGCCAGCCGCGCGGCGGATTACTTTGAATTTTGGCCGAAGGATAGCTCGTCGCTGCTCTTTAACGTGGGGCGAATGGCGTCGTTTACGCTGCTGTTGCCTTTCATGCTCTACGGAATAGGGGTGGTGAGCAGGAGGAGCGATCGGCGCGTCGCATGGAGATTTTTGCTACTTTTTGTGACGTTCTATTCTTTGTTGCATATTTTTACGTGGGCCATGCCCCGCTATCGGCTGCCGGTGGATGCAGTGTTGCTGCTTTTTGCCGCAGCCGCCTTGGCCGACCTGGCAACGCACACCCTGCCTGCGCACAACTGATCGCCAAAATATAATTCCTGCCCGACCCCGCAAACGAAACCGATCTTGATCGAGCGGCGGCCTCTACATCATCCACTAAACAGGCAAGTAAACCGGCAAACCCTCATGCCATCTCCGTCGTTTGACGGTTGGATTTACCAGAAAATCACATTACAATCTTGTCAATGGGATCGATACTGGTTTACGTACTTCTATCGCCGACCTTCGGGATGCATCAATACACCGCCGATCTGGCGCATCAGGCGCTGACGTTGGGGCATGAGGTGCATGTCGTGACGACATCGCGGCTGCCGCGTGACCGTTATATGGCGCAGGTGCAGATTCACACCCTGGTGGCGCATTGTTCCACGGGGTTCACCGGCGAAGGCGCACGTCCGTTTGAACTGGGCCGGCTGTGGCAATGCATCAAGGGACTGCGTCCTGATCGGGTCCATTTTACTGGAGTCCACCTATGGAATCCACTGTTGCTTGCTAGGTTGCGTCAGGCGGGTTGCGCTACGATCCATACACTTCACGATCTGGATCCTCACACCGCGGCCCCGCATGGCCGTCTGATTCGCCTCTGGAACCGGTTCGTGATCGCGGCAGCCCATCAACTGCTTGTTCATGCGGAGCGATACCAGCAGCGGCTGTTGCGCAATGGTAGATCTGCTGATTGTGTTCATGCCTGGCCGCTTTCGCATACCTTCCTGGGGGCGGGCGCCGCGGCGCAGCTTTGCACCGCGGCGCCCAATCGCACGTGGGAACCCTGGGTGCTCTTTTTCGGACGGCTTGAAGCATACAAAGGGATCAATGTCTTGCTCGCCGCGGCCAGTTCTCTGGCCGCATGTCCGACAGGCCCGTTTCCTTCCATCGTGTTGGCGGGTCGCGGCGCCCTTCCTGGCCTGTCTTTGCCAGGCGTGATTCATCTTGACAGGCATGTCGATGACGCGTTGGGATGCGATCTTTTCCGGCGCTGTCGTGCGTTGGTGCTGCCCTACACGGGTGCGACGCAATCTGCGCTGCCCGCCACCGCGTATGCCTTTGGCAAGCCGGTCATCGTCGCCGACAGCGGCGCACTTGCTGAGGTTGTCATTCCGGGCAAAACCGGGTGGGTCGTGCCGCCAAACGATGCCCCGGCGCTGGCGGCCGCGATTGACGCCGTGCGAGCGGCGGCGCCCTCCACGCTCGCCGACATTGGCGAGGCTGGGCGACAGCAGTTCGACAAGCTCCGACAAGTGCAGGCAGAGAAGCTTGCGACGTTGTATGCCGGGTAATCTGGACTAGCGAACTCGGCATTATGTTGTCGGCAACCGATGGTGTAAGTAAGTTGATTTGTGCAGAAGCAACCTGTCAACTCGCACTAGTGAGCACTGCCCCTAGGCCCCAAAATGGAGATCGTTACAACACGAATGTGGCGCTGCAACGACGTTACTCCCCATGCAGTGGCTGGAACATCTCTTCGGCGATTTGGAATAAAAAGGGGTGCGAGAGGATATGATTGACAGATCAGTGATCGGAAAATCGATGGTGGTTGTTCCATCGTTTATCAGGCAACGCTTTACTCTGCCCCCCGCATTGCGTTTGCGTATTTCCGAGCGGCGAATGTTGTTGATTCTGGTTGATTTGTTTTGCATCTTAAATGCACTTTGGATTGCAATGGACACAGTAGATTCTCTAAAGTGGCGGCCAGAACTAGCGCTGAGCTACCTCGGTTGGTTTGCCGTGGCAGCGAGCATCTGGCTCGTCGGCGCCAATATCTTCGATCTTTACGATCTGGCCCGCGCTTCGAATTTGCCGCAGACTATGCGCTCCATTGTAGGCGTCTGGCTCTTTGTGCTGACTATCTGTGTCGTGGCGTCGCTGCCAATCCTGCCTGCTCTCTCACGGTCACTGCTCTTTATCTTTGCCACCATTGCGCTTCTCGAACTGGTTAGCTGGCGGCTGATCTATATACGTCTGTTCATGCAGCCCTGGTTCAGGCAGCGCGCGTTGATCGTTGGCGCCAGCCGCTCCGGGCGCGATCTTGCGGTGGCGCTTCACCAGGCGGGCGGCGCCCCCAGCCCCTACCGCGGTTCCGGCTACGAGATCGTCGGCTTTGTCGACGACGATCCTGTGCTGCATCGCGCCTTTGTAGAAGGCGCGCCGGTCTTTGGCAATTCCGCCGATCTCTTTGCGCTGATCAAACGCTTGGATGTCGATGAAGTGATCGTCGCCATCACCAATCGCCACGCCATCCATCCTGGCACGATGGAATCGCTGGTTGCTTGCGCCGAACATGGCTGCAAGGTCACAACCATGAGCGCCTTGTCTGAACGTGTGCTAGGGCGAGTGCCGGTCTTCCACATTGGCCATAATCTTGAAGGGATCTTTTCGACGCAGGAGACCGCGGGATCACGCCTCTTTAACGTGGCAAAACGCATGATCGACATTGGTGTGGCGTCGGTTGGTCTGCTGGCGCTGGCGCCGATCCTGCTGCTGGTGCTTGTCGCCAATCGTCTCGTCTCGCCGGGGCCGCTCTTTTATCGCCAGGTGCGCGTTGGGCGTGGCGGCAAGAGCTTCACGATCTACAAGCTGCGCTCGATGACGCCCGATGCGGAAGCAGGTACGGGCGCGGTATGGGCGGCGGTAGGCGACAGCCGCATCACACCGGTGGGACGCTGGCTGCGCCGCACGCGTCTCGACGAGCTGCCACAGGTGATCAACGTCTTGCGTGGAGAGATGAGTATTGTCGGCCCGCGCCCCGAACGCCCGGAGTTTGTCGAACAATTGGCGGGTAAAATCCCTTTCTATCGTGCGCGTCATGGCGTCCGTCCAGGGTTGACGGGGTGGGCGCAGGTGCAATATGGATACGGGCGCAGCGTGGATGACGCGCGGATCAAGCTTGAATATGATCTCTACTATGTCCGCCATGCGGCTCCGCTGCTCGACCTGCAAATTCTCTTCCGCACGCTTGCGATTGCGCTGCAAATGAAGGGATCGTAGGCGGTTATGAAAATTGTGTTCCTGACGCAGGTGTTGCCCTATCCGCTGGACGCCGGCCCCAAATTGCGCGCCTATTATGTGCTGCGCCAGCTCGCCGCGCAGCATGAAGTGCTGCTCGTCTCCTTTTCCCGCCAGGAGGATCGCGCTGACCATGTCGAGCATCTGCGCCAGTTCTGCGCCGGCGTTTACATCGTGCCGATGGTGCGGTCGGCCAGACGCACGCTGTGTGCGGTCGTGACCGCGCTGGCCCACAAAGAGCCGGTCATCATCGCGCGCGATCGTGTGGCCGCCATGCGCCGGCGGATCGAGGATGTCTTCGCTGCGCATGGCCCCGTCGACGCCGTACACGCCGACCAGACCTCAATGGTGCAATACGCCCTGGGCGCCGCCGACCTGCAAACCCCGCGGCCGCGGCTGGTGCTGGACGCCCACAACGCACTGCATCAGGTTTTTCGTCGCCTTGCCGAACAAGCTGGCAACCCACTGCGCCGCCGGCTGCTGGCGTGGGAAGCAGAGCGGCTGGCCGCCTACGAGACGGAGCGTTATGCTCAATTCGACGAAGTAGTCTTTGTCACCGAGATCGACCGCGCCCGTCTCGATCTGTCCCACGCCCACGTGATCCCGATCTGTGTTGAGCCGCAAGTCGAGGCGATGTGCGCGGTCGCCGCTCCAACCGCGCAGGTCAAGCCGCGCCAGGTGCTCTTTGTCGGCACGCTCTTCTGGCCGCCCAATGCGGAGGGTGCAGCGTGGTTTGTGCGCGAGGTGTGGCCGCTTGTGCTAAAGCAATGTCCCGATGCCCGCCTGGTGATCGCCGGCAAGCGCCCGCCGATCTCGCTGCTCCAGCTTGCTGACGCTGCGCAACACGTGGTTGTGACCGGTTATGTGGATGATCTGACCACACTGGTCGCTCAGAGCACGCTCTTCATTGCTCCGCTGCACGCCGGCGGCGGGATGCGCGTCAAGATCGTCGATGCCTGGAATTGGGGCATTCCCGTCCTGGCGACGACGGTTGGCGCCGAAGGATTGGATTACGTCGCCGGCGAACATCTGTTGATCGCCGACGCTGCCGACGCCTTTGCCGCGGCGACCGTGCGCCTGCTGGATGATCCCGCGCTGGCTGCACGGCTGTGTGAGGCCGGACGCCGCCTAGTGGCGCACGCCTATGATTGGCGGCGCGTCTACGCGGCATGGGACGGCGTCTACGCGGGCGCCCTGTCGTTTTCGCCGGCGCGCGCACAACAGGAGAAGCTATGCAACTGATGGTTTGCCCGCATCTAGGACTGGATGATGACCCCACACTCACCCGCACCGCGGCCACGCGTTCGCATCGTTGTTACGCGCATACGCTGCGGCTGGCGCCCGATGTCGACCATCAGAGTGATTTTTGTTTCTCCAATGCATTTGCCCAATGTCCTTATTACACCTCGACGCCCGCAGAGGCCGGCGCACCTGTGCACGCACCCGCCGCGTGGCGTTTGTCGCAGGTGCGTGACGATGAGCGCCCGCGCTGGTTAGGGTGGGTATGGCTTGGCCTCTCCGCGGCGATCGTGGTTGCCTTTGCTTTTGTAGTGATCACGTTCGGTCTTGACCTCTTGCGGCCGTCTGCCCCGGCAACGCCCTTTACGCTGGCTACAGTCATGCCAACTGCGCCGCCTACGCGTTTGCCGGCAGCCACGCGCGTCGAAATTGCGCTGGGAGTGACTTTTCCGACGCCGACGCCGGCCCCGGGCGGGCAGGCTCTGACGCTCACATCGCACGCCGAAGACGCCGGCTGGTGGGCCAGCGGCGATACGCGCGCCAACCACTTGGGCGACTCGTTTCTTTACGCCGGCCGGTTGGACGACCAACGCTTCCTGTCGATGGTGCGCTTCGACCTGACGCGCGTGCCGCGCGGCGCCGTGATCGAGCAGGCGACGTTGCGGCTCACCGGGCTGGAAGATCGACGCTTCGACCGTGCTGACCCTGGGCTGTGGCTTGTGCAGTTGATCGCTGAGGCGGACGCACAAGATTTAGCGAGCACCGATTATGTGGCTGCCTACAGCCGGCCCGCGTCCATCACGCTGGCGCCGCTGCGCGCGACAGATCTCGCTGCGGGTAAAGCCAACGAGTTCGTGCTGGACGAGACCATCCGCACCTGGATGGCGCAGCAGTTGCTCGACGGCGCCGCTTCCCTCACCGTGCGGCTGCTGCCCGCCGGTGAGGAGACGACTTCGCTTTTTGCGTGGGATAGTGGACAGGGGTCAGAAAGCCGGGGCGCGGCGCCGGAGTTGGCGCTCGTGGTCGGCCCACCGCCGCCCACGCCGCCGCCGCTGCCGACCAAGCCGTTTCTAGTCGCCACGCTGACGCCACCGCCCGCCAACGTCATGACAGCCGTAGCGCTGGCTGCGACCGCCACGGCCGTTGCCAAGACAACGGGCGCCTACACACCGCTGCCTTATCAAGTCTACACGCCGACGCCTTTCCCGGAGAATCTGGCGACGGTGCAGGCCGCGGCGCTGGCGCGTGGGTTGCCGCCGGTGCTGGTCGATACGCCCACGCCCGCCAACGAAGCCACGGCCGCGTATCACGCGGAATATGCCACGGCGGTGGCGCTGACAACCGGCGCTTTCACACCCGTCCCCACCGACTATGTAACGCCGGTCGTGATCGCGCCGTCGCCGCCTGCCGAGAATGTGGCGACCGCGGCGGCGCGTGTGCTGGCGGTCACAGCCACTGCGGAGAGCGCCGCTCGCTCGTTGCTGCCCACGGCCACACCCACGCCCTGGCCCTACAATGCTCTGTTGGGTGTGTTTGTCTATGCAACAGCCGTCCCCGCGAACGCTGAGACGGCTGTTGCGCTCAACGAACAGGCGATCCTGATCGCACGCACCACCGGCACGCCGACGCCGCTGCCGTGGAATGCTATCGTCATCACGCGCGTGCCCGCGCCCGCAGCGGCTACGCCGACGCCGATTCCCTTGTTCATCAACGAGGCTGAATTTACGCCCACATCGACGCCAACCGCAACAGGCACACCCCCATCGGCGCTGCCCGCCGAAGTGATCGGCAAGATCCTTTTCAGGTCAGATCGCAGCGGCAGTGAGGCGACCTACATGCTCGACCCCACGACGGGCGGCGTCACGCTGATCACGCAGCCCTGGGTTTATACGTTGGCGCGCCAACAGCTTGCGCAGTCGCCGGGCGGGGAGCAGGCGATTGTCAAGGCTGATAACCGCGGTCTGTTGCAAATTCAGGCCTATGCACCCACCTACAATGCGACGCGCCAGCTCACCGCGCTCAATGGCGCCAGCTACGACCCGGCATGGTCGCCCACCGGCGAATGGATCGCCTTTGCCAGCACCGATACAGGCGGCGATGAGATTTACCGCGTGAACTCCGACGGCTCCGTGACGCAGCGCTTGACCTTTAACACGTGGGAGTGGGATAAGCACCCCAGTTGGTCGCCGGATGGCGCCAGGATTGTCTTTTATTCCAACCGCGACACGGGGCGCCGCCAACTTTGGATCATGAATCAGGATGGCAGCGGCCAGCTCAATCTGAGCAGCAATGAATACAATGACTGGGACCCCGTCTGGGTCAGATAGGCCGAGAAACGCGATGAATCGTTCTGAGATGATGACGCAAGCAGATGCTGAAGGCGACTTGAACAGCCTGGTGGCGTATATCAGCCCGTTGCGGCGTTGGTGGTGGCTGCTGCTCACCTCCACATTGGTGGCAACGCTCTCAATGGCGCTCGCCACGTTTACAGAGCCGACGCAGTACAGCTCGCGCGCCACCGTGATGATCGGCGCCAGTATCCGCGACCCGAATCCCAACAGCGGCGAGCTTTACCTGGCGCAACAGTTGGTCGCCACTTACGTCGATCTGATCCAGCGCGCCAGCGTGAGCGCGCCGGCGATGGCGGCGTTGGGGATGACGCGCCTGCCGGATTACACCGCGCGTCAGGCGCCCGGCACACAGTTGATGGAGATCAACGTCATCGACACCGATCCGGCGCGCGCCCAGGCCGTGGGCCAGGCCTTGATCGACCAACTCATCGCGCTCAGCCCCGAAGGTTTGCAGGAGCAAAAACGCGCCGACTTTATCGAGCAGGAACTCGACGCGCTGCAAGCCGGCATCACCGAGACCAAAGCCGAGATCGAGCGCCGCCAATCGGAGCTGGCCGCCATGTTCAGCGCCCGCCAGATTGCCGATGCCCAGGCGCAACTCGACGCGCTGCAAAGCAAGCTCAGCAGTTTGCAGAGCAATTTCACCGCGCTGCTGGCGACGACGCAAAAAGGCGCCGTCAACACATTGACGGTGATCGAACCGCCCTCTACTGGCGCACCGATCGACAACAACATGCTCTACAAGTTGTTGATGGCCGCGGCCATTGGTTGCTTGCTTGCCATGGGCGGCGCTTATCTGCTCGAGTTTCTCGACAAGTCTTTCAAGAATTCAGACGAGGTTCAGCAGCGCCTTGGCCTTGCCACACTCAGCGCGGTGCCGGAGATCGAGCTTGACAAAGCGCCGCACACGCACAAATTGCACAGATTCTTGCAAAGTAAGCGTGACAGTGCGCACATCACTCGCACAGGCCGCGCGCCTGGCGCCACGGAGCGCCTAGCCTCCGCGCCGCTTTCTGCCAATAACAACCCGTCGCTCGTGATGTTGCATGACAATCAATCGCCGGCCGCGGAAGCCTTTCGCGTGCTGCGCACCAACCTCCAATTCGCCGCGGTGGCGCATCCGGTGCGGTCGCTGGTGGTCAGCAGCCCGCTGCCCGCGGAAGGGAAGTCGCTGATCTCCGCCAACCTGGCGATCGCTGCGGCGCAGGCCGGCAATCGCGTCGTGCTCATCGATTGCGACCTCCATCGCCCGCGCCAGCATCACGTCTTTGGCCTGGGCAACGGTCTGGGTGTGACCACGGCGCTGCTGGGGATCGAAGGGGTCGCGCTCGAACAATTTTTGCAGCCGGGGCCGCTGCCCACCTTACGCATCATGACCAGCGGCCCGCTGCCGCCCAACGCGCCGGAGATGCTCGGCTCGGCGCGCATGTCTGCCTTGCTCGCCGAGATCGGGCAGCAGGCTGATCTGATCATTATTGACTCGCCGCCGGCCTCCGTGTTGGCCGATGCGGCCGTGCTTTCGCACCAGGTGGATGGCGTACTCCTCGTGCTGCACGCCAAACAGACCAGCCGTGACGTCGCCAAACGCACTGTCGCCGCGTTGCGGCAGGTGCAGGCGCACTTAGTCGGTGTGGTGCTCAATCGAATGCCGACGCGCGGTCATGGCTACTCGTCCTACTACTCGTACTACAACTATGATTACTCCCGTCAATATTATCGACGCGACGATGCACTTGTCGGCGGCGCGCTGCCGGTGACGCCGGCGCGCCCTGCCAGCAATGGCAAACTCTCTTTATCCCCTATCCCATTCATCACCACGACCCGGTCGGAGCCACCGCACGCCTAGAACCACACGTTTGTTGCGCGTGATGGTATGATAAACGGTATGGATCCGGCCGTCAGCGAATTTTTCAACGAATTACGACCTCGCGTGGTTGGCGATCTGCGCGCCGACCTGTACACCCGCACGCTCTACAGCACCGACGCCAGCCTCTATCAGGTAATGCCGCATGGCGTGTTGATCCCCAAACACGCCGACGATATGCAGGCCGCCATCGAGTTGGCAGCCAGGCGCAAGCTGCCGTTGCTGCCACGTGCAGGCGGCAGCAGCCTGGCCGGCCAGAGCGTCAACGCGGCATTGGTGATCGATACTTCGCGCTGGCTGGATCAGGTGCTGGAGCTGAACGTCGAGGAGCGTTGGGTGCGCGTGCAGCCGGGCATCGTGCTGGATGTGCTCAACGCCAGGCTGAAAGTGCACGGTCTGCAATTTGGCCCGGACCCGGCTTCGAGCAACCGCGCCTGCGTAGGCGGGATTGTCTCCAACAACGCCACCGGCAGCCATTCCATTCTCTACGGCATGGCGGTCGACCATGTGCTGGAGATCAAGGCGCTGCTCGACGACGGCTCGCCTGTTCACTTCCGCCCGCTCGACGAGCAGGAATTGCGCCAGAAGTTGCTCCACGCTGGCCGGGAAGGGGAGATCTACCGCCGCGTCGCCGCGCTTGTCCGCGACGAAGACAACCGGCAGATCATTCGCCGCGGTGCGCCCCGCCACTGGCGGCGCTGCGGCGGCTACAACCTGGCGCGTTTCATCCACGACGGCAGCATCGATCACTATCTGCCCCAGGATGCGCGCTTCAACCTCGTCAATTTGCTCGCCGGCGCCGAAGGCACCTTGGCCGCCATCACTGAAGTCAAGCTCAAGTTGGTGGAGCGGCCAAAGCTGACTGCCCTCGCCATCATCGAGTTTCCCAGCTTGCAGGCTTCGCTGGAGGTGACGCCGGAGATCCTGGCGACTAATCCGACTGCCATCGAGCTGATCGACGACCTCAGCCTGCGCATGGCGGCCGAGAACCGCGACGCGGCTCGCCTTGTCAACTCCTTTCTCCGCGGCCATCCCTTCTGCTTTTTTGCCGTCGAGTACCAAGGCGAAACCGAGTCTGAACTGCGCTCCAAGCTGCAATCGTTGCTCGCCCGATTTCCCCATCTCCCCATTACGCCTTTATACGATCCCATGCTGCAAGCCAACGTCTGGGCGGTGCGTAAAATCGGGTTGGGGTTGCTGATGAGTATGCGCAGCGACTGGAAGCCGATCCCGTTTATCGAAGACACAGCGGTCCCGCCCCAACATCTGGCCGCATACATCCCGAAGATCGAGGCATTCTGCAACGAGTTGGGCACACAGATGACCTACTACGCGCACGCCTCGGCTGGCTGTCTGCACATTCGCCCGCTGATCAACACCAAACTGGGCGCCGAGATCGACAAGATGCGTGCGATCAGCCTCTTTGTGGCCGACCTGCTGGGTGATTGCGGCGGGGCGCTGTCGAGCGAGCACGGCGATGGCCGCGTGCGCAGTTGGCTGGCCGAGCGCTTCTACGGGCCTGAACTTTACGCTCTGTTCAAAGAGGTCAAGGCCGCGTTCGACCCGCACAACCTCTTCAACCCCGGCAACATCGTCGATGCGCCGTCGCAGGATCGTCATCTGCGCTACGGGGCAGACTATCAGACTATCCCGCTCGCGCCTGCGCTGCACTGGCCGGCAGGTTTCGCCGCCGAAGTGGAGATGTGCAACGGCGCCGGCGTCTGTCGCAAGCTGACCACAGGTGCGATGTGTCCCAGCTTCATGGCGACGCGTGAAGAGGAGCACAGCACGCGCGGGCGCGCCAATCTGTTGCGCGCGGCGCTGTCGGGTCGTTTGCCCGTTCGGAACTGACCAGCCCGCGCATGTACGCCGCGCTGGAACTGTGCGTATCGTGTAAGGCGTGCAAAGCCGAGTGCCCCTCCTCGGTGGATATGGCGCGCATCAAGACGGAGTTTCTGGCTCATTACTACGCCGAACACCCGCGACGCAAGCGTGACTATCTCTTTGCGCATATTGACCTGCTGAGCAAGTTGGGCAGCGGCTGGCGTGCACCCATCGCCAACTGGACGCTCTCGCTGGGCATGACCAAGTCGCTCCTCGACCGCTGGTTTGGCATCAGCAAAGCGCGCAGCCTGCCACACTTCAACCGGCATCCGGTTACGGCGAAAAGCTTTAACGCAGAGGTGCAGGGGGGGAGAGGGGGAGACAAGGAGAGGGGGCGACAAGGAGAAGGAGAGGTGATCTCCCTTCACAATTCACAATGCATAATTCACGATTCATCAATTCACACTGCGGATGCTGCGCCCCTTCTTTTCGTCGACACCTACAATGCTTACTCCTATCCCCACGTGGCGCGGGCGGCGATCACGGTGTTGCAGGCGGCCGGATTGGGTGTGGAGATCGCACCCGTGACCGATGCGGGGCGCCCGGCCTTGTCGAAGGGCATGATCGAGCTGGCGCGCAAGCAGGCGCGGCGCGTGGTGGCTGCGCTGCATCCCTACGCGGCCGCTGGGCGCCCGATCGTCTTTCTGGAGCCGAGCGATTGGTCCGCAGTAGTGGACGACTACGCCGCGCTGCTGCCGGACGATGCACGGTTGCCGGTTGTGGCCGCGGCTTGCGTAACTTTCGAGCAGTTTATCGCGGCCAGCGCATTGCCGTTGTCCTTTGCAGCGCAGCCGGCGACCGCGCTGCTGCACGGTCATTGCCATCAGAAGGCGCTGCTTGGCACGCAACCAGCGGTGCAGGCGCTTGCCCTGGCTGGTTACGCCGTGCGTGAGATCGACAGCACCTGCTGCGGCATGGCCGGCGCGTTCGGTTACGAGAAGGAACATGTCGAGGTCTCGCTGAAGATGGCCGAGCATGGGTTGCTGCCAGCCGTACGCGCGGCGGATGCGAAGACGGTGATTGTGGCGGCTGGGGTCAGTTGCCGCCAGCAGATACTCAGCGCGACCGGGCGACAGGCGCTGCATCCGGCGGAGGCGCTGGCGCAGCGGCTTGATTTACCGCAAGCTGGGTGAGACTCAACTTTTCTCGAACCGCCCGCTGATGCGCCACGCCGTCAGGGTCAACCAGCGCGACGGCTCGCGTTTCTGGCCAAACTCCCAATCCTTCCATGCGCTCCATACCGATTCCAGCGTAAAGCGCCCCTGTGCGTCCGCTTTGCCCTTTAGCACATCCAGCATGTCGAGCAGGCGCGCGTCGTCGTGCAGCCAGGGGAAGCGCGAGAGAACGTCGAGCACATGGACCAGGTCGTACCAGACCAGCGGGACTTTGAGCTTGCGGAAATCATCGCCCATATAAAACATGTACGGGTGGCGCGTTCTGCTTTCGCGCCACAAGGTCAGCAGCGTCTCCGCGCCGACATGACACGCCTCGCTCGCGCGCCAGTCGTCATGCACGGCCAGCGCCTTGAGCATGGCCAGGGTGGCGAACGGACAGGGGTCATCCTTGCGCCCCGGCCCGCGGAACTTGCCAAGCTCCTTGGAGACCGCACACGGCCAGCCGTTATCGCGCAACAACCCGGTCAGGTGCTGAAGCGCTCGCTCCACTTCCGGCGTGCGTCCGAGACCGAACTTGATCAGCGCGTAGACGATCAGTGGCGCGTCACATAAAGCCCATCCCCATTGTTCTTCGCCAGAACCACGATGCTGGGCGTCGACTGGCATCGGCAGTTGAAAGGGGCCTTCCGGCGACTGATGGCGCAGAATGGTCGCGACAAGTTTGTCTATCTGCGGGTCGCCGGCGCGCAGCCCCAGGTCGGCGGCCAAGGTCAGCTTGTGAAAGGGCTGGCCGGCGCTCTTGTGGCTGGCAATCACCGTGCCCGGCCAGCCAGCCAACTCGGCCAGCAGTTGCTGCACCTGCGCATCGGCCAGCATGGCCTGGCGCGTCGTTACAACCGCTGCCGCATCCTCCGGCTCCCCGAGGAGTTCGCGCCGGGCGCCATATGCAACCCAGGGTTCACCGGTCAACAACCAATCGAGTGGGGTGTTCATGATGGGTTCCTCTCTACGCAACACAATGAGAGAAACGGGTAAAAAGGAGTATGACCTATGCTGCGTAGCTATTGTAAAACGCTGCGAGTCTTGCCCTGATTCTCTGCTCCAGATAGCCACTCTCCACCGCCGTGGCCGCGGCGGGCGCGGCAAAGGCATAGACTTCTTCCACGACCATATCCGGCGTGACGCCCACTTCTTCGAGGCAGGTGCGGATGGGCTTCTTGCCGTGGCGCAGGAAGAAATTGCGTACAAGTTGCTCGGCTATCTCCAGGAACATGGGTGTGATTCTGAAGTGAAGCCAGAACGCGGTGACAAGCTCGACCACGGCGTCGACGCTGGCGGCGTCGGTATAGCTGGTGAGGGTGGCCATGTTCGTCTGCGCGTTGGTCGCCCACAGCTCTTCGGCCACTTTGCGCAATTCCTGTTCGTTGACCGCCCCGTTGAGAAAGCGTTCGCTCTCGCCGATCGTCTCCTGGATATTGTCGCGGATAAAGGCGACCAACTGCCGGTCGATGTTCTTCTCCATCTGCGGTGCGGCATTGTTCAGCGCGTTCTGCCCCAATTTGAACAGAGACGAGGCCCCCGGAATCTTTTTGGTGAGCGAATTCTCGGACACAATAAAGCTCTTGATGCCTTGGTAGAGAATATTGGAGATGAGCTGGGTGTAAACGGAACTGGAAACCACCTGATGCGTGATTTCGCGGCGCAGTGCTTCCATGCTGATGACATCAGTCACGATGCGGTCGAACAACTCTCGCGGCAGGAGCGCTTCGACAGGGGTTGTGTCCTCCTGCAGAAACTCGAACGCAACCTGCACACTTTCGCGGATCGAGGCGATGATTTCCGCCGAGACCGGCATCGCGATCACGATGCGTTGGATCAAGCCCATCACCTGCGCGGGTTGCACCACCTCGTTGAGCCTGACCGTTTCTGACCAGTCATACAGCGCCGCGACTTCCTCCTGCACCATGCTGCGCAGCGCCTCGCCTTGCCAGCGTTGTAACTCGAACTGAATATGGGCTTCTAGCATCGTTTGTTGGGTGGGCATCAGTTTCTCTTTGTTTGAATGGAGGACACGCCATAGTTGCTGAGACTATACCACATCTTCGTCCTTTCCACGTTGCATGGATTCCAGATGCTGTGCTACACTAGCACTCAATTAGACGGGCTCCTAGCTCAATTGGCAGAGCAACGGCCTTTTAAGCCGTGGGTTCTGGGTTCGAGTCCCAGGGGGCTCACTGTTTGTGTACAGATGGTAGTTAATAAGCCGTTGACCCACTACTAATGGTGCTTTTAAGCAACTATTGGAAGTGGGTCTTTTTATGCCTGACAAAAGGCTGTCCCCAACTCAAGAGCAAAAGCCTACGCCCGTCTACGATGCCTATACTGCGTTTATCGCAGACCGAGAAGCGGCAAATGTCACGCGTCGCACGATTACTCGACTGGAACTGTAAACGTGCCGCCTCCATAGCCGTTGATCAGATCGCGCCCCTCAATTGTCACCGTGAGAACATGCTGGGGATGATCACGTTGGGTTGGGTGCGAGTGAAGGGTTGCTCATTGGCATGATCGTGCAGCAGGGTATGCTCACCCAACACCGCGCCGTCGGGCGCTAGCACACGCGGTAAGTTGCGCTCAGCGCTCAAATCCAATAACGTATGGTAATGACGGAAAAACTATAGAGCGGACAAAAGATTTTACATAAAAATGAGGAGGGGCGTATGTGTCGCAATATCGTGCCGTTATTCAACTTCGACCCGCCGGTGACAGATGCGGAAATTCACGCGGCTTCCTTGCAGTTTGTACGCAAAGTGAGTGGCTTCCGCCAACCGTCACAGGCCAATCAGGCGGCATTCGACCGTGCAGTGCTGGAGATAGCCGGTGCTGTGCGCGAACTCATGGATGGGCTGGTGACATCTCAGCCGCCGCGCGACCGGGAAGTGATGGCGGCGAAGGCGCGTGCACGCGCTGCCACGCGCTACAATCGAAGCCGTGACTGACGCATCACGATCGGATGCAAGTCTGCCGATCAAATCCGGCCCCCGACATCTACTCAATAGGTTATGTTGATCTATCTCTTGCGGCATGATCTTTACATCAGACAGGATACAGACTGGGCAAAGCGATGATATAGCGATCATCGTCGCAATGGTGTGGGGCGCAGGCTGCACCGAAAGCCTGCCGGCGCACACGTCGCTCCAACAGACCGCACAGCCGGCCACCGGCGCCGACATGCGCGGTCTGCATGATCGGCGACCAGCAGATCGGCGCCGAGTTTGCCGTGGCGCGGTTTATTCACCTGCCGCTGATTCAGCGTTGAGTTACGTGGGGCTGCGTGTGTTGTGATACGTCGAGCAGTTGGGTGCGGAGTTCAGATGGGGCTGGTGGCATCAAGGCTATCCGCGTGTCCAGTTATTGATCGAACCCGATTGGCCGCGATCTCGCGGCACGGTGGTCGTCGTAGTAGCTTAGCGCGTCGAGCACCTACGCTAACTGCAAGTTTGGCAGTTTGCGGACAATGTCTAACTGGGTTTACTTCACGGTTGGGGTAGGCAACGTCCCCGACGCCGGTGCAGCAGATGACGGTAGCACCGAACGCTTGTGCACCGGCGCCGGGGACGTATGGAGCGCCTCCAAGTTGAATTACACCCTACCAGCCATCGCTGCTGTTCCGTTGTCCGATTGCCGAGAAAGATAAGAATCACTCATCCACCCACGCCGGCGATCTCGCTGATACGCACAATTGCGCGACTCCCTTTTGGATAGATCTGCCACGCTTCGGCCAGTGAGGCACGGGCCGCGTCCGTTTGCCTTAGCCGATGTTGTGCCAGGGCCATAAAGGCCAACCCGCCGGCCCGCAAACTGGCCTTCTGCTTTGGATGCAGCGCCAAATCCAGGTACTCCACAGCGAGTTCATAGCGACCCTGAAAGTAGACAGAGATGGCCCGGACCAACTCGACTTCGTCCATCCAAGGCAGGAGAAAGAACGCGGCGGCGGCCGAAGCATGGGCTGCCGCCATTTGCTCCTGGCTGATCCCTTCCGGTTCCAAGGCAAGAGAAAAGAGCGCGAAAGCTCGATTGCATAAAAATAGTGCTCGCGTGGCAGACGGATCTGGCACCGTCTTTTCAGCCAAGAATTGTTCAAAGAGCGCCAATCCGTCAGCATAGAGATCCTGTGCCAGATAGGACGCGGCAAGATTGTTCTTGAGCGATGGATTCTTGGGATAGAGGGCAAGCCCCGCCTCAGCAGCAGCCCGCATAGCTGGAAAATCCTCGTACTCGAATGCATAGTGACCCGCAAACACATAAAAAGAAGCATGCAATTCGTCTAGCCACTGTGTCCCACGCAGCAATTCCCATATCCAGTAACCATCTGTCGCACGCATACTTGCGTACTTGCGCGGCCAGAGATTGAGGGCGACTACACCGATATTGAGCAGTACCAGAGTTTCGACCACGGCCAGTTCGCTGCCGAGGCGCCTCCAGTCAAAACTGGGCAACAGCCACAGGATTAGCAGTACCTGGACTGTCAGTGGCGCCATGACATAGAGCAGCCAGCGCAGGCGGAGGTGTTGGCGCTGAGAAAAAGCCGCTACACAAAAGCCCATGTACGTGCCCTGGCGCTGGCGCCAGGCAAAGCGCGTTCCACGCAAACGGAAACTGTGCAACAGCTTTCCGCCACCCAGGGCTAGCTCGTAGACTCGCCCGCCTGCCAGCCTGGCTGTCAGCCCATGGATGGCCTCATGGGCACAGACGATTGGCCAGAGCAGGGCGAAAGCAAGCAGCAGATTCAAGGGCGGGATCAATAAGGAATAGCCCAGCAATTTTCCGGCAACCATGGCGGCCAATCCGCCCACCCCAAGCAGGGACATGTAAACATTGAACTCATTGCTTCTCCATTCCTGACCCTGGCAACGCGGACAGAGCATTCTTTTTGGTAATTTCTGAAAATACTCGGTCAGCGGCGATTCACAACCGCAGATCGAGCAGGTAACTGTCGCCGATTTCTCGGACGACGAAGGAACGCTGTTGCTGTCGATATCTGCTGAACCCACCCCGGTTTGTATTTCCATGTCTCACCTTGTGTGGCGGTAGCGCTGCATTTGACGCCATACGTCCTGAATATCCATTCAGAACAGGCCTAACTGCCCTTCCTCTTCCCGCGCGTCTCCCGTCGCTCGCGCCTTCCTCCCCTCCTTCTTCTCATGCAGCCCTGCCGCCGTCTCTGCATAGCGCGCGTGATTCAGCGGCAGCAGCCGGCTGAGCACCTGCCGCCGCACCGGCTCGTGGATCGTGCAGCGGATGCCCTGGCTGGTTTCGTGGAAGCTGTGCGCCAGGTCGAGATCGGTCCAGCCGTAGGCCGCGGCGACGGCGTTGTCCATGCCAAACCATGTCTCTCTCCAAGTTGGTTAAACGATGCTGGGAGCAAATACGCGTGGTTCAACCCCTCCGCAACTAGTCCCTGGGGCAGCGCACCGCGCGTGACATCGGCGACGACAAAATGCAGATTGCGGATTTGCACGATCTGGCCTGGTTCGGGCGGAGAGGACATCGTCGAGGGCGGCTTCCTTTCTAATCATTGGGCTTGCACCGTTGCTGAGCAATCAAATCGGCAAAGCGCTGCCAGCAACAGCACCATTGTAAAGGAAATCCAGGGGTTCGACAAGAGCTTCAGCGCTACTGCAAGGAGATTGTGAGGTGGATGCAATCCCTGATTTACCAATGATGAAACTAGAAAACGCACCCTGTTCACCTAAACCGTTTTTGAATGTGCTTATTGTTTCAGCCCGCGCACAACCCTGATGCGTACGGCAAGCTGTGGCCGCCGCACCGCCTGCTTCCTGCGCGCCATCGCAACATGTGTATGGGTAAGCAAGCTCACAGATGGGTCACGGCTATAAGTCTCACACTAATCTTAAAGCCATTGTCGGTGTCGCTCTGGGCTCCCAACAAACTGGGGTCACAATGGACAACGAAAATCAATAGGCGTTGAAGATGACTTTTCTCTGCGAGCCTCTGCCTCTCTGCGACTCTGCGTCAAAGTATTTTCAGGTTGAACAAACGGCTGTGCGAGAAATGAGGCAGGAAATGCATGATGCAATTATATGATGTAGCGATCATCGGCACCGGCATCGGCGGCTCGACGCTGGCGACGATCCTGGCGCGGCAGGGGCTGAAGGTGATCGTCTTCGAGGGCGGCGTGCACCCGCGCTTCACCATCGGCGAGTCGATGATCCTGGAGACCTCTGAGGTCATGCGCGCGCTGGCGGAGTACTACGATGTGCCGGAGCTGGCCTGGTTCAGTTCGGAGAATTACTACAACTTCATCGGCGCGTCGCATGGGGTGAAGCGCCATTTCAGCTTCCTGCACCACGCGCCAGGTCAGCCGCAAGCGCCTCATCATAGCCTGCAGGCGGTGATTCCCAAGCTGCCCTACGGCCATGAGATTCACATTCACCGCCAGGATTCCGACTATCTCCTGACCAACCTGGCTATTGCCTATGGCGCGCAGGTGTTGCAAGGCACGCGCGTCAATGACATCACGGTGGATGCTGACGGCGTCGAGATCGTCACAGATAAGGGGACGCACCGGGCGAGCTATATCGTCGATGCCGGCGGCATGAAGTCGCTGCTGGCGCAGAAATATGGCTGGCGTCATCAGAACCTGCGCACGCACTCGCGCACCATCTTTACCCACATGATCGATGTGCCCTGTTATCACGAAGTCGCGGCATCACGGCAGGAGTACGGCTTTCCCTTCCGCGTCTCCGAAGGCACGCTCCACCACGTTTTCGAAGGCGGCTGGCTGTGGGTGATCCCCTTCAACAATCACCCGCGCGCCACCAATCCGCTGTGCAGCGTTGGCTTGCAACTTGACCCGCGCATGCATTCCCCGCGCGAAGATCTCAGCCCGGAGGAGGAGTTCTACAGCTTCATCGAGCGCTTCCCGGACATCCACGCACAATTGCGCGACGCCAAGCCGATCCGCGCCTGGATGCGTACGGGCCGCCTGCAATATTCGACGCAGCATGTCGTCGGCGACCGCTTTGCCTTGCTTGCGCACGCGGCCGGCTTTATCGATCCACTCTACTCCAAGGGGCTCTACGTCACCCACATGACGATCATGAAGGTGGCCGACCTGATCCTGCACGCACGACGGACGGGCGACTACTCGGCCGCGGCCTTTGCTTCGCTGGAGGAAATGACGCTGGGCTACATCGACATGCACGACCGGCTGGTGGCCAATTCCTACAAGTCGTGGGGCAACTACAAGCTGTGGGCAGTCTATGAAGTGCTCTGGCTGCTTGGCGCGTATCTGGAATATCTCAAGCTGACGGTGACGCGGCTGACCGCAACCGATCGCGCCGATTACCTGGCGCGGCTGAGTGAGAACCGGCTGGCCGGCGGCGGCTTTGCCCCGTTTTTCCAGTTACAGGAGCACATCGACGCGCTGATGGAGCAGGTCGACCCGCACAACGAGGCCGACGTCGACAGCACCGTCGCGCAGATTAAGCTGATTTTCGACGCGTTTCCGTGGATGTCTTCGGCCTTCCGCGACTTGCTGGCGGGTAAGAACCATCTGCCCAACAACAAGCTGCGCGTGAATCTCTTCAACCAGACCGACGGCTTTCTGGGCGACGGCGTCTATCGGGAGCACTTCTTCGGTGATGCGACGATGGCGGACCTGCTTGCCAAGGCGCTGCGCGAGCAGGCGCGCTACTCCGTGCCCGCGCTCAACTGGCAGCGACGCACACACGCCCATCTGGCGACAAATCAGAGGTTGCGCCAGACATGAAAACGCGCTATAGCAAAATATTGCCTGCAAAGATGACGGACGTTACTTTGAGTTTACGTAGCTATTGCATGATACGCTGTAGTGCTGTCGAGGGCGTGATTGTCAAGACGGGAACATCTTTGAAATCATTCAAATCTCTGGAAACTATTGCATTTAGGTGATATTGTATAGCACAAGCGATCTGCAAGTTATCCTCAAAATCGCTTCCAGCAAGCAAGTCTGCACTTTCCAGGGTGCTTTTATCGATGGCGCATACTTCAAATGTGCCCAAACATAGGCGCACCGCCTTGCGCGCATGCTCGATATCTGTCAGTCGGTGGGCAATGTAAAAGATATCTGTAAACGAGGATGCGCAGATGTAACCAGTTGCCTGGCCGTTTTCACATGCAGCCCAAAGCATAGCCGCCTCCGCCACCCACGGTTCACGGTTTAGGAGAACATCCAATAGAATGTTTGTGTCGATCAAGATGCGCATTATCCGTATTTTTTTGTACGATGCTCATCAATCCACTGGGCAACTTCTTGGTCGGTCGGAGCCACTTGTTCGCTTGCCAGCAACCCGAGCGCCTGGGGCAAGGTAGAGGTAGGCGCTCTAGTAGGTTGCAACTCGAACTCAAGTGTTTTCAGCACGTCTTGTACAAGGTTGAACCGCCTGTGCGCAGGCCAGTTAGCAACAATCTCAACGATGCCTTCGTAAGTGGGTTCTGTTCCTGTCATGATCTCCTGCTCCTGAATGGCTGTTATCATATCATGAGGCGTCAAGGAGACCGAAACCACAAAATGGAGATATGATCGACGTTGACCTCTATCCCAACCTGTGGGAACATATTGCCAACATCGGCAACCGGCGCGGCCATCCCTACACCTTCTACCAGAAGTGTGGCTTTGCCATCGTCGGCGTCGTGCCCGACGCCAATGGGCTGGGCAAACCGGACATCCTGATGGCCAAGCGGGTGAATCCAAGTTCATCCTTCGACAGTTCACCATAGAAAGTAACGACACCGATGACCGACCCAGTAAAAATTGCCTCGATCCCGTATCCGCTCGCCTGGGAAACCGCGCCGATTGACTTTCCCCAATCTGGCGACGGTGCACTGCAGATGACCGCCGCGCCGCGCACCGATTTCTTTGTCGACCCACGCGGCCACATCAACATGACCAACTCGGCGCGGCTCCTCTTCCGCCCCGACGCCCGCTTTATGCTGCGCGCCCATACTCGCGGCGACCTCACTGCCACCTATGACGCCGCCGTGCTGATGCTTTACGTCGATGACCGCCACTGGGCCAAGCTGTGCCTGGAGTTGTCGCCACGGGGGCAGCCGATGATCGTCTCGGTCGTCACCAACGGCGCGTCGGACGACTGTAATTCGATCGTGCTGAGTGAGGCTGCTGCCTATCTGCGCGTCGCCGGGTTTGGCAACGCGTTTGCATTCCATTATTCGCTCGACGGCGCCACCTGGCATTTCGTGCGCTACTTTGCCCTGCAACAGACAGGCGGGCTGCGCGCCGGCTTCTCCGTGCAGGCGCCGACCGGCGACGGCTGCACAGTCACCTTTACGGACATCCAATATAGCGCCACGGAGTTGGCTGACCTGCGCTCCGGTGTGTAGAATAGCCATCTTACTTTTGGAGAAAGGAAACAAACCATGGACGTATCTGACGCCATCCAAACGATGCTCGCCGTGCGCGCCTACGCCGACAAGCCGGTCGCACCCGACGCGGTGCGTCGCATCGTCGAAGCGGCCTGGTTGACCGGCAGCAGCATGAACATGCAACCCTGGCACTTCATCGTCGTGCAGGAGCGGGAGACGCTGCGCCAATTGGGCGCGCTGGCCAAGAGCGGCCCCTACACCGCCGAGGCCGCGCTGGCGGTCGTCGTCGTCATTGACGAGAGCGCCTACGCCGTCTCCGACGCCAGCCGCGCCATCCAGTCCATGATGCTGGCGGCGTGGGCCGAAGGCATCGGCTCGAACTGGGTCGGCTTTCACGGCCTGGAGGCAGCGAAGCCGCTGCTCGGCATTCCAGCCGCGCTCGACGTCTTTGCCATCATCCCCTTTGGCTATCCAGCGCAGCCGGTTGGCAAGGGCAACAAGCAGCGCAAGCCGCTGGCGCGCGTCGCCCATCGCGAACGCTTCGACCAGCCCTATCCAGGATGAGAATAGCGAGGCAAGATCATGAATTCACCACAACCCATTCGTCCTCACTTCCCGCCAGGTTACATCGACAACGCCAAGAGCTTCCTTGCCTGGGAGCACGTCGAGCAGCGGCTGCGCGAGGCGGAGAATTACTGGGTCTGTACAGTGCGCCCAGACGGACGGCCGCACGCCATTCCCAAGTGGGGCGTCTGGATTGACGGCAGACTATACTTTGACGGGAGTCCGCAGACGCGCAGCGCCCGCAATCTGGCCGCCAACCCTGCGGTCACCGTGCATCTGGAGAGTGGCGCCGATGTCGTGATTGTCGACGGCTCCGTGCGCGAGGTGGTCGGCCCGCCGCACAGCCTGGCCGCGCAACTTGCCGCGGGCTACGAGCGCAAGTACACTGCCTTCGACTATGCACCCGCCGTCGATACCTGGAACAGCGGCGGTCTCTTCGAGGTCACGCTGCACACCGTGATCGCCTGGACGCAGTTCACTGACAATCCAACCAAGTTCGTCCTGAAAGGACAATGAGAGGCTCTGTTTATGTACTATCTGCTCTTTTATGAATACGTCGAAGATATTCTGGAACGCCGCGCACCGCACCGCAGCGAACATCTGGCGTTGGCGCAGGCCGCGCACGCCCGCGGCGAGTTGGTGATGGCCGGCGCGCTCGCCGACCCGGTGGATCGCGCGGTGTTTGTCTTTCGGGTGGGTGATTCGCAGGTCGTGGAAGATTTCGTCCACAGCGACCCGTATGTAAAAAACGAACTGGTCACCGCCTGGCAGGTGCGCCCCTGGACAGTCGTCATCGGCGTTGAGAAATCAGCTTGACGCTGAGGCGCAGAGCGGCAGAGGTTCGCAGAGAAAAAGCAAAGAACCTTTCTTCATTTCCCTGCGTCTCTGTATCAAAAGATTTTGGTAACTATTCAGCCCAGTTCTTCAGCCCAGTTCTATAGACAACGGATGGGGCGGATTAGGCGGATTCTCACGGATTTCCATCCAAAACGTATCCGGATTTTTCCGTCTAATCTGCCTAATCCGTGGTCTATGCTTGTAATGGCTGAATCGTTACAGATTTTGCTTTTGTAAAGAGGGAACTATGCAAGCAACTGATGTGTATCAAGGCATGTTGGCGGAGACGATCTCACTGACCGGCGCCAACGGCGACTGGATCAACGCCTACTTTGCGCGACCGCTGGGGCCGGGGCCTTTTCCCGGCGTGGTGCTGGTTCACCACATGCCCGGCTGGGATGATTGGTACTTTGAGGCGACGCGTAAATTCGCCGCCGAAGGTTATGCCGCACTGGCGCCGAATCTCTATGCGCGCACGGGGCACGGCATGCCGGACGACGTGGCCGCACAGGTGCGCGCGGCTGGCGGCGTCCCCGACGACCAGGTGATAGGCGATCTGGCTGGCGCGCTGCACTTTCTGCGCACTTTTCCCGTCAGCAACGGTAAAGTAGGCGTCTTCGGCACCTGTTCGGGTGGACGCCATGCCTATCTGGCCGCGTGTCGTGTGCCGGGATTCGATGCCGTGGTTGATTTGTGGGGCGGCGGTGTGGTGATGAGCGCCGCCGAACTGACGCCGACGCGCCCGGTGGCGCCGATCGACTACACGGCGGGCCTGTCGTGCCCGCTGCTCGGCCTCTTTGGCGCGGAGGATCGCAGCCCGACGCCGGCGCAGGTGGCGCAGCACGAGCAAGCGCTGAAGCAGCACGGCAAGACGTACGAGTTTCACATGTATCCTGACGCCGGACACGGTTTCTTCTACCACAACCGGCCCAACTATCGCCAGGCGCAGGCGGTCGATGGCTGGCAGAAGGTCTTTGCGTTTCTGGAAGCACACCTGAGGAGCTGACCATGTGCACCATGATCGTCGATCAAATTGCAGTGGAGGGCAGCGGCAAGGGCGCGGGCGGCTGGTTCGAGGTGCGCCAGGCCAATGTCTCCTACGACCATCCCTTTCACGCGCCGCTGGAGCACGCGCTCAATATCGACTTTGTCAACGAGGCGCAAGGGCCGGGCGCCCGCGTCGCCGTGGAACTGACCCCCGACGCGGCGCGCGATCTCGTCAAGAGCATCCTCGCCGTGCTCGATCAGGCCGAGGCGGGCGGCTTTCTGCCGGACGCACCCAGCGTCCAGCTCCAGGCAACTGCTAACAGTTAAACTTTGGTAGAGCGATAGCAAGAGAACGCAGATAGGCGCAAATAAAGTCGGATAGTCGCAGATAAGATCAAAACAGCAAAGTCGCAAAGCATCTGCGCCCATCTGAGGCTATCAGTGTCTATCTGTGTTCCCTTTCACTTTGCCGAACCAAGGCTTCACAGTGGACAGCCCATTAGCACAAACAAGGAGATGCCCCTGTGGCTGAACTCAAGACCAAGGAGAACGATGCAAGCGTGGACGCTTTCCTGGCAAGCATCGAAGATGCGCGCAAGCAGGAAGATTGCCGCACCGTGCTGAAGATCATGCAGGAGGCGACCGGCGCCGGCGCCAAAATGTGGGGTGACAGCATCGTCGGCTTCGGCCACTATCACTACACCTACGCCAGCGGTCGTGAGGGCGACTGGTTTCTGACCGGTTTCGCCCCGCGCAAGCAGAACCTGACGCTGTACATCATGGCCGGCTTTGATGATTACGATGCGCTGCTGAGCAGGCTAGGCAAGCATTCGACCGGCAAGTCGTGTCTCTATATCAAGCGGCTAAGCGATGTCGACCTGGACGCGCTCAAGACACTGGTCAAGGCGTCCGTCGAGCATATGCGAGCCACCAATCCGTGAGCACCCAATGAACATTCATTTTGCGCGCGTCGACCTGGCGAAGATCAAAGCGCGGTTATCGGCGCATCTGTTGACCCTTGCCTCCCCCGTCGACTCCTTTTTGGAAGACCATATCCTACAGTCGCACCACTATCATATCTTGCTGGATGGTGAAATGGCCGGCTGGACGGCGGTCCACAACGAAGGGCTGCTCACGCAGTTTGCGCTGGACGCGCCTTATCGCTATCTTGGCCAGCCGGTTTTTGCGCGCGCTCGTAAGTTGGAGCAGGTGCGTGAAGCCTTTGTGCCGACCTGCGACGAGCTCTTCCTCGCGCACGCACTGGACGACTATCGCGTGTTGGAGAAGCAGGCCTATTTCTTCCAGGCGCGGCCGGATCGCCAAGTCCCGGCAACGCCACTAGGGATGACTCATCGCCGCGCACATCAGGACGATATCGAGCAGATGAACACCCTGACCGGTGATTTCTTCGACCGGGCGGCGTGGCGCGTCGCCGAGGGCCAGATCTATGTCGCATTGCGCGAGGGGACTCCGGTGGGCTATGGCGTGATCGAGCCGAGCACGCTTTATCCCGCCGCGGCCAGCATCGGCATGATCACCGTCGAATCTATGCGCAACCAGGGCATCGGCACGGCCATCATCGGCGCGCTGCTGGACGAGTGCGCCCGGCAACAGCGCACCGCCATCGCTGGCTGCTGGTACTACAACCACCTTTCCAAGAAGACGCTGGAGAAGGCGGGCATGTATAGCCAGACCCGGCTGCTTAAGATCAGCTACTGAGGCATCAAAGTCGCGCCCCCGTGGTCGCGGCTTTGGCGGGCAGTTGTTAATTGCTGCGCTTGAACGCTGCTGGGCGCTTGACCCAACGCGCGTGATCGTTCATACTTGCACGTTGGATGGGCCTCACGCGCTGCGCAACTATCTGGCGCGTGGCTTCCGTCCGGTGGGTGAGGAAACTGTCGAGCGTATGCTGCCCGACGCACCGCCTGGCCCCTGGCCCGGTGCATGACCGCACACTGCGCCAGGGTTGGTAAAGGGCGCAGAAGCAGGTTTGAAGTTGAGGAGCAATGAGTGTGAAGGTTCACCTGTCCGACATCCGAGGGTTCAGCCAATTGGTGATTACGGCAACGACCGGCATCACAGATCTGGTGGAAGCGATGCACCACGCGGTGACCGCACGGCCGCAGATTCGTCCTGCTCCGCAGCAGGCGCGCACACGCGGCATCACCGGTTTTGTCTACGGCAATGTGCGCGGCGTCACGCGTCTCGTCGGCGGCGCGCTCGACCTCTCACTTCTTCCGGCAGCGGCGCTCCTGACGGCGCCGGCCACCACCACAGACCGCGAAGCCTTGCTGGCCGGGATCAATGGCGTGTTGGGCGACCATTTGGCCGCGACGCAGAATCCACTGGCGATTCAGCCAACACTGCGTCGTCGGAATACGACTGCTATCGATGCCGCCACACCGACGCCCGTGACGGGCAAAGTGGTCGTGCTGGCGCACGGTCTATGTATGAACGACCGCCAGTGGCTGCGCAGGGGCCACGACCACGGCGCCGCGCTGGCGCGCGACTTGGGCTACACGCCCCTTCATCTGCATTACAACAGCGGGCTGCATATCTCGACCAATGGGCGCATTTTTGCCGACCTGCTCGAAACTACGCTGGCCGATTGGCCTGTGCCGCTGGAGGAACTGGTGATCATCGGCCACAGCATGGGTGGGCTGGTGGCGCGCAGCGCCTGCCACTATGGTGCTTTGGCCGGCCATCGCTGGCCTGGCGCACTGCGCAAATTGGTCTTTCTCGGCACGCCGCATCACGGTTCGCCGCTGGAGCGCAGCGGCAACTGGATCGATATTGGCCTCGGCGCTTTCTCTTACACCGCACCGCTGGCACTGGTGGGCAAGCTGCGCAGCGCTGGCATCACCGACCTGCGCCACGGCAGCCTGCTTGACGAGGACTGGGTGGATCGCGACCGCTTTGCCCACAATCACGATGTGCGGCGCCCGTTGCCGCTGCCCAAAGACGTCCACTGTTATAGTGCGGCTGCCGCGCTCGACGAAGAAGACATCGGCTACTTGAGGAGTCTGCTTGGCGACGGGCTGGTGCCGGTGACAAGCGCACACGGCCACCATGATCTCGAAGAACATGACCTGGGCATTCCAGCCGCGCACCGCTGGACCGGCTATGGGATGCATCACCTGGAGCTGCTCAGCCGGCCCGAAGTTTACGCTCAGTTGCGCACCTGGCTGAGTACATAAGCAATGAGTTTCTGTTTGGGAGACCACCCATGACTGCCTTCTCGACCGCCCCCCTCATTCCGCGCCGGCTCTTCTTCGGCAACCCGGATCGAACTGCCGTGCAACTCAGCCCCGACAGTGCGTGGCTTGGCTATCTGGCGCCGCGCGATGGCGTGCTCAACGTGTGGCTTGCGCCGCGCGACGATCTGGCGGCCGCGCGCCCCGTGACGCAGGATGAGGGACGCGGCGTCCGCTTCTTCTTGTGGGCGTACACCAATCGCCACATTCTTTACATCCAGGACAAAAACGGCGATGAAAATTGGCGGCTCTACAGCGTCGATGTCATCACGAACGCGCTCAAAGACCTGACGCCGTTCGAGGGCGTGCAGACGCAGTTAAAACATGTCAGCCATCTGCGCCCGGATGAGGTCATCATCGGGCTGAATCGGCGCGACGCCCAGTGGCACGACCTCTACCGCGTAAATGTCGTCACCGGCGAGCTGGCGCTGATCGAAGAAAACCATCAGTTCATGGATTATCTTTTCGACGATGAGCACCGGCGACGGCTTGCGTTTCAGATGACGGCTGCCGGCGGATTGGATGTATTTCAATATGCTAACGATAGTTGGCGTCCCTGGTCGTCGATTGCGGCCGAGGATATGCTGACGACCGGCCCCGTCGGGTTTGATCAACAGGGCGCCACGCTTTTCTGGAAAGATAGCCGCGGCAGCAATACGTCCGCGCTCGTGGCGCAAGATATGACCAGCGGCGCCACGCGGTTGCTTGCCGAAGATCCGCTGGCCGATGTCCAAGATGTTCTCCTGCACCCTACCGCCAAGCACGTCCAGGCGGTGAGCTTTGTGTACGAACGCAAACGTTGGCAGATGCTCGACCCGGCCTTTGCGGCCGAGCTGATGCGCCTGAGCAAGGTGGCGGACGGCGAAATCGAGATCGCGAGCCGCACGTTAGATGACCGCTTCTGGGTCGTGCGCTACGGCGTCGACGATGGGCCGGCGCGCTTCTATCTCTACGCACGTGAGCCGCAGACAACGCGCTTTCTCTTTACCGAGCGCCAGGATCTGGAAGGACTCTCCCTGGCGTCGATGCGGTCGGCCTTAATCCCGGCGCGCGATGGTCTCAACCTGGTGGCCTACTATACGTTGCCGGTCAGCAGCGACAGCAATGATCATGGCATCCCCGACCAACCGCTGCCGCTCGTCCTGATGCCCCACGGTGGGCCATGGGGGCGCGACTTCTGGGGCTATAATCCCTGGCACCAGTGGCTGGCGAACCGTGGCTATGCCGTGCTTTCCGTCAACTTCCGCGCCTCGACTGGACTGGGCAAGGCCTTTACCAACGCCGGCGACCATGAGTGGGGCGGCAAAATTATCGAGGACCAGATCGACGCGGTGCAATGGATGGTTGCGCAGGGTATCGCTGCGGCCGATCAAGTGGCGATCCTCGGCGGCAGCTTTGGCGGCTATTCGGTGCTGGCCGGGCTGACCTTCTACCCGGGAGACCTATGCGTGTGGCGTCGATATTGTTGGCCCCTCCAATCTCATCACGCTGCTCGAATCGGTGCCGCCTTACTGGAAGCCGATGATCGAACTCTTCACGACGCGCGTGGGCGATCCCAATACCGAGGAAGGCCGCCGCCTGTTGATGCAGCATTCGCCGCTGACGCATGTTGAGCGCATCCGCCGGCCGCTGCTCATCGGGCAAGGCGCCAACGACCCGCGTGTCAAGCAGGCGGAGTCCGACCAGATCGTCGCGGCGATGCAGGCGCGGCAGATCCCCGTCACCTATGTGCTCTATCCCGATGAAGGACACGGCTTTGCGCGGCCAGAGAATTGGCTCTCCTTCAACGCCATTGTCGAGGCGTTTCTGGCCGAGTTTCTGGGCGGACGCTTTGAGCCCGTCGGCGGTGACTTTGGCGGCGCCAGCCTGCAGGTGCTGACGGGTGCGGCGACCGCGCCGGGGTTAAGCGCAGCATTGGCAGCGCAGGGATGAACAATAACGTCATGCTGGGCGGCGACCGCGTCGTGCGCGCCGTTCTATTCGACCTCGACGGCACGTTGACCGACCCCAAGGAAGGCATCACGCGTTGCATGCAGTACGCGTTGGGGAAACTGGAGCGGCCTACGCCCACCGCAGACGCGCTCGTCGCCTATATCGGGCCGCCGCTGCAACATACTTTCGCACAGTTGCTGGCCACCGATGACAACGTGCTTGTCGATCAGGCCGTCGCCTACTATCGCGAACGCTTTGCCAGCGAGGGCATGTACGAGAATGCGGTCTATCCCGGCGTGGCGGCGATGCTGGCGGAGTTAAAGAGGGCGGGGCTGCGCCTCTTCCTGGCCACTTCCAAACCGCACGTCTTTGCCGAGCAGATTGTCGCTCACTTTGGCTTGGCGTGTTATTTTGACGGCGTCTACGGTGCAGAACTCGATGGGCGGTTGTCGGATAAAGCCGAGCTGATCGCCGAAATCCTGCGTGCAGAGCAACTCGACGCGGCGACGACATTGATGGTCGGCGATCGGTTGCATGACATCGTGGGTGGCAAACACAACGGCGTCAGCACCGCGGCTGTCACCTTTGGCTATGGCTCGCGCGCCGAACTGGAGGCGCACCAGCCGGATCTGCTGATCGACTCACCGGCGGCGCTGGTGCAGCGCATAGTCGCGTAAGCCAGTCGCCAGAAGCTGAGTTTTTTCAAAAAACTCAGCTTCTTTCTTTTCAATGGAAACCACTGTGACACGCACTGAACTTTTGCAGGAATGGCGGCGTGAAGAGACGCAGTCTTTCGCCGGTTGGGACTTCTCCTACCTGGCAGGGCGCATGGTCGAGGACGAACCGCCGTGGGATTATCTTGAGCGCGCCGCCAGCTTGATGCAGCAGGCAACCGCCGTGATCGATCTGGACACGGGTGGCGGCGAACGTTTTCTGGAGCTGCACCCTTACTGGCCGGCCAAGGTTGCTGTGACCGAGGAATATCCGCCCAACCTTACCCTGGTGACCGAGCGCCTCGCGCCGCTGGGGGTGCAGGTGCATTGTGTGCGGCTGACCGACGACGACCCGATGCCCTTTGCCGACCGCGAGTTCGACCTGGTGCTCAACCGCCACGCCGCGTTCAACCCGGCCGAGGTGGCCCGCATCCTGGCGCGGGGCGGCGTCTTTCTCACGCAGCAGGTGCATGGGTTGTGGGCTGAAGATCTCCACGCGGCGTTTGGCGTCACGCCGCAATGGCCCGACGCCACCCCGGAAAAATATGTCCCTCGCCTGCAAGCCGCCGGCCTGACCATCACCAACGTGGAGACCTGGCAGGGCGCGTTGCGCTTCACCGACGTGGGGGCCATTGTCTACTTTCTCAAGGCTGTGCCCTGGACCGTGCCCGGCTTTATGGTGGATTCTCACGCTCCTTATCTTTACGCGCTGCAAAAGCGCATAGAAGCCGGCGAGCCGCTGCTGTTCACCTCACGCAAATATCTGATCGAAGCCAGAAAAGGATAAGCAATGGCTGACGCCGCTGAATCGCCGCTCCAGTTGCAGATGGTGTGGCCGGATGCGCTGCTTGATCGCCCGCCACACGTACGCGTGGCCGAAGGCTATCACTTGCGCACCTATTGTCCGGGAGACGAGCCGCGCTTTTACGCAGTCATGGCGCTGGCAGGCTGGCCGGGATGGGACGACGCCAGGCTCAAGCCGTGGATGGCGCGCATCCCGCCGGGCAGTTGGTTCATGGCAGTGCACACAGCCAGCGACCAGATCGTCGCCACCGCGATGGGATTGCACGACCATTCAGACCAGCACCCTTTTGGCGGCGAGCTGGGCTGGGTGGCGGCCGACCCCGCGCACACGGGTCAAGGGCTGGGCATGGCCGTCTCGGCCGCCGTCACCGCACGGCTGCTGGCCGCTGGCTATCGCAACGTGCATCTCTACACCGAACAGTGGCGGCTGCCCGCGATCAAGAATTATCTCAAGCTAGGCTATATTCCCTATCTCTATGCGGCGGAGATGCCCGCGCGCTGGCAAACCCTGTGCACAGCGCTGGACTGGCCGTATACGCCGCAAACATGGCGCAGCGATCTTTGACGCGTGACAGATGGCTAGTGCAGCGGGCATAATTAGCCGCTGGATGGTAAGGGCGAAGAAATCGAGTCTCTCTGAGAAACTCGATTTCTGGCTGCTGGCATATTACGCCGCCGCGTACTAGAGAAATCGTTTGGCAGTGATGGAGGAACAATGAACACAGAGCAACCCGCTCCCAAGACCATCGACGAATATATCGCCGGCTTCCCGTCCGAGGTTCAGGCAATTCTGCAAACGCTGCGGGCGACGATTCGCGCCGCGGCGCCGGACGCCACAGAAACCATCAACTACCAGATGCCTACGTTCACGCTGCACGGCAATCTGGTGCATTTTGCCGCCTTCAAACAACATATTGGTTTCTATCCCACACCCAATGGGATTGAGAAATTCCAACAAGCGCTATCGCCCTATAAAAGCGCCAAAGGCTCGGTGCAATTCCCACTCGATCAACCCATCCCCTATGACTTGGTCAGCGAAATCGTGAAGTTCAGGGTGGCGGAGAACCTGGCAAAGGCGGCGGCAAAACGGAAACGAAAATAGGAGGAGCGAACAGCTATCGTGGCTGAGGAAGCAAATCAAACCCAGCGTGGCTCGGACGCATCAGATCTGACCGCTGCGCAGACTGCCGCGCCGGCGCCGCCGCAGACGCCGGACGCCACGCCCACGCCTGAGCAAAATAGCCAGCGTCGCCCGGCGCTGGCCACCCTCCTGCAAGGCTTGCTGGTTGTCGTCATCCTGGGCATCGTGGCTGACCTGACCGGCGTGCTCGGCTTTTTCGGAATCGATTTTGCCGCGCTGTGGCCTTTTCGTCCTGTCACAATGGAGGTGACCCTGGTGCGCGCCGCCGATTGCGCGGTGCGCAGCTATGCGCTGCCCGCGTCGCTGGACCCTGCTGCCGATCCGGCGGGCGCAGCGGAGGCGTTGCGCCGCGCGTTGGCCGGCGCCGACGTCCCAGCCTGGCCCACTGTGGACAGCCCATTGTTTGCTTTCCAAGTCACCAACCGGACGCCCGGCGCACAGCAGGCGATCTTGAGCAACCGGGCCGTGGTGACGGTCACGGCGGCAGCCATGCCGCAGGAGCATGTGCACGCCGTCACTCTGGAACCGGTGCTGGGTTGTGCGTCGGGCTGGGTGCAGCGACTTGCGCCGGACGCGCCGCTGCGGCTCGCTCTTCCCACGTACACTCAAACCGTAGTTTCACCCGCCGGTGATTATTTTGCCTTGGCGGAAGGCGATTTCGAGCGCTTCAGTCTGGCGCTTCCCTGCGCCGCGCCCGGGATTTACCAGGCGACTGTGTCCATAATGTACGAATTTGCGACGCAGCGCCGCGCACTGACGGTTGGCGACGCCGCACCGAGGCTGTGCCCGGCTGCGTACACGCTCTGGCAGGTGGATGCAGCCGGGCAGTTTGTGGAGCCGCGACGCTTTACGTGGGATGGCGTCATGTACCAGGAGATCGATCCCCCGCGCTAGCGCCAGATGTTCTCGTAGTTCCCCTTGATGAGCTTCCCCTCCGTAAACCGATCCGGCGCATACGGCGAAATATCGACCGTGCGCGCAACGCCGTCCAGGATCAACTCCGCCATGCACAGGCCGATCGCTGGCGCGGTCTTGAAGCCTGTGCCGCTGTGTCCGCAATCCAGGTAGAAGCCCTCCGGCCCCGCCGCGCCGAGCATAGGATGCTGGTCGGGTGTGATGCCGTCGTAGCCGCCGTGCGCGCTCTGGAGATGGCCGCGCTCCATGGCTGGAATGCGGCGACAGATGCGCTCGATGGCGCGCTCGACGAAGCCCGGCAGCGCGTGGCCGGCGGCGCCCTCTGGCGCTTCACCCAAGGGATTGCCATCCTCCAACCCGACGAGCGTCAAGCCACCTTCGGGACGGAAATACATCTCGTTCGCATAGTCGATGACGGTCGGGTGCGGCAGGCCGATTTCCGGCGGACGCACGACGAACATGGTGTCGTGGCGCCAGGTCGTCAGCGGGAGGTCCAGACCAACCATCTGATTGACCGGCTGCGCCCATGCGCCCGCGGCGTTGACCACCACGGGCGCAGCAAACTCGCCCTGATTGCTGCTGACGCCCCTGACCTTGCCGCCTGTGACGTGGATGGCGCTGACTGTGCAGCTTTGCACCAGCCGGGCGCCACGGCCGCGCGCGGCGGTCATCAAGGCGTTCGCTGTGTCGCTGGGCATGGCGTAGCCGGATTCCGGCTCGTACGCGGCCAGAGTGAAGTCGTCGGTGGCAAAGGAAGGCGCCAGCCGCTTCACGTCGTCTGCCGTAATCAGGAAGGTGGCAATGCCGATGCGCTGATGCATGGCGACATTGGCCTTGAGCGCTTCCTCCCGCTCCACGCCTCCAATCTGCAAGAAACCGGTGCGTGTGAAGCCGCACTCGCCGCCCACCATCTCCTGCCAGTTGCGGAAATAGTGGAACGACGCCCACGCCAGCCGCGCGGCCACCTCGGTGTCGTAATGCATGCGCACCAGCCCGCTGGAGCGCCCGGTGGCGCCCGCGCCCACAAAGCTCTTCTCCAGCACCGTCACCTGCACGCCACGCTGCGCCAGGGCAAAGGCCAGGCTCGCGCCCTGCACCCCACCGCCGATGATCAGGACATCTGTTGTGTGCGTCATCGGCGCACCGCCGGCAGATGCAACGTTAACACGGCGCCGATGGCGGGGGCGCTGTTGTCGCCGGCGACGACGCTCTTGCTGGCCGTCGCCGCGGTCGTCAACGTGTAGCCGGGTGGCGGCAGCACCGTGATCGAGTAGTCGCCCGCGGGCAGGTTGGCGGCCTGATAGACGCCGCTGGCGTTGGTCGTGGTCTGACGGCTCAGGGCGCCGCTTGTTTGCCGGACGACGACCGACGCACCGGCGATCCCAGGTTCGCCGGCATCGCGCACGCCGTTGCGGTTGACATCGGCGAAGAACACGCCGCTGAGCGCGCCCGCATTGGTTTGCCCCAACTCGACGCTGTTCTGCCCGGCGCCGAAGTTCTGTTTGCTGGTGGCGACCAGCGCAAACGGCTGCGTGCCAAACGAAGCGTTCACACGTTGTGCCCGCACTGTAATGATATATGTTCCGGCGGCCGGAGTTTCGATGCGCACGGCCTCCACGTTGTTCTTGCGATCCGCGGCATTGCCGCCATTGGCAAAGACACGGCCACCTGGCCCGTCCACAAAGAGATCGAGATCGTTGACCAGCGTCTGGCTGGCCGCGGTCTGCGCGGGCGGGTCACTCCATGCCAGCGTTACATAAAGCCCGGCGCCGCTGACGGGCGCGCCCCCGCCGGCCGTCACTTCATACTGGGCCGCTGCGTTCTTCGCCCCCTGCGCGACCGTGAGAGTGTATTTGGCAGGCGCGGTGTCGCTGCGCGTCTCCAACGTGAGCGTCACCATGCCTGCGGCATCGATGTTCACCTGGCCCAGCGCCTGCCCGTCGAGCGATACCGTAGCCGGGCTGCTGGCCGTGAAGTTGCTGGCGACAAAGGTAAAGGTCGTGCTGGGCGGCCCGGAGGCTGGCGTCACCGTGAGCTTTGGCTCGCCCACCGCCACAGCAGTGACGGCAAAGGTGGCGGCGGCGCTGCGTCCGGCGCTATCCGTCGCCCGCACCGTGTAGCTGCCCGCCGGCGTGTTGGTGGCGGTGTCGAGCGAAAATGTGATTGCGCCGGCGTTGTTGCTGCCCACGCTGCCCGCCGACTCGCCGTTGACGGTGACCGCGATGGCCTGGTCGCCAGGCAGGAAGTTGCTGCCGGAGAAGCTGAAGCTCGTCCCCGCCGCCCCGGACGCGGGCGCCACCGCCAACGTCGGCTGCGCGGCGCCTGAAATGGTCAAGATGCTCTCGGCCGTGCGGCCGGCGAGATTCGAGGTCTGAATCGCATACGGGCCGGGTGCGATGCTGGTTGAGCTGTACAAGAACGCGGCGATGCTGCCCGCGGCGTCGGCATAGACGGTCGTGATGTAGTTGTCGTCGATGGTGCACGGGCTGATGCAGATATCGACCCAGCCATAGGGAACGTTGTACTTGCCCGTCAACAGGAAGGTCGTGCCCGGTGGCCCAACAGCCGGCGTGATCGCCGCGGTCGGCGTGGGGAAGTCGACAACGAGAACGATGTCGTCGACAAAGGCGGACATGTGAGGCAAAACGCCGTCGCCATCGGTGAAGACAACGAGGTAGGCTGTCTCACCGGCGAGCGCGGCGAGGTCGGTGGCATCGAAGATCCGCTCGTACTTCCACGAGCCGTTCTGGTCGAAGCAGTCCGGATTGTTGGGTGCATAGGGGCCGAGGAAGTAGCCCGAAGCGTCGATTAGGGCGACACAGAAATTGTCGAAGCCAATATCCTCATCGACGACGCGCACGTTGAAGGCAATGCCGCTGGCCAGGACGCTGTCGATCGTGTCGGGAAATTGAACAGGGTAGAACAGCGCGTCGTTCACCGGCGTGCCGCCCAGCCACATCGAGTAATTGTCTGAAACGACGAAATTGGGATTGCTGGTGCGCACCGGTATGCCACTGCCCAGCCAGATTTCACTCCAGATGTCGGTCCATTCGGGGTCTTCAAAATCACCGCCGCCGACCATGTGTTGCTGGAAATTTTGCAGGGAAAGTCCCTGGTTGCCGCCACCCGGCCGGAATCTGTCTGTAGTTGCCGGCTCGGCTTGCCACGGCTGACCGCCGCCGGGCGTGGGCGCGACATTGGGGAGCGGCGTCAGATTGGTCTTGCCGTTGTTGTCAGCGTCCGGGATGCGCGTGAGCGGCCGCGCCTGGTCAAAGCCGGGCAGCGCTTCCCCGCGCAACTCGTCGGGCGTCGTGATGGCAACGGAAGCCGCCACCAGCGGCGTCTCCGCGGTCATCTGCAGCGCGCCGGACGCGGATGCAGCCTGCGCCGGCCCGCCTTGCGCGATTAACAGCCCCTGCCCACCCGCGGCGACGATCTGCACGGTGTAGGTGACGACATCGTTGGTCTGTAGTCCCTGGACGTGATCGTCCATGATGCCATAGTTGGCGTTCAGGGTGTTCTTTAGATCGATGCGGCCGTAGCCGCTGTTGTTGCTGGCGAGACCTTCGCCGGCAAGCTGCGTTGCGCCGTTGACGATCAATGCCTTGAGCAGCGCCGCCGACGGGGTCGCCAGCCCGCGCGCTTTGTTCAGCCATTCGCGCACGATGGCCGCGCCGCCGGCTGCCAGCGGCGTCGCCATCGACGTGCCGCCCATGAAAGCGTAGTCCTGATTGAAATTGCCCCAGAAACTGCCATCGGGCGCCTGCGCAGCGCGCACCGACAGCACCCACGTGCCCGGCGCCACCACTTCCGGTTTGATGCGGCCGTCGGCTGTTGGGCCGCGGCTGGAGAAACTCGCCATGCTGTTCGGGTCGTCGGCCATGTCATCAATGTCGGGACGGTTGTTCTCGCTGGCGCCGATGGTCAGCACATTTTTGGCCGTGGCGGGCGCGCCGATGGTCTGTGCGCCAGGGCCGGAGTTGCCCGCGGCAAAAAGTACGAGGTAATCCTTGTGACGCCAGATGTAATCATCGACCAGGCTGGAAAGCTGGCTGTAGGCGCCGCCATTGCTGGCTCCCCAACTGTTGCTGGAGACGCGCGCGCCCTCCTGATAGCCTTTGGCGATAAAGTCACCGTTGAGATCGATACACTGAATGCCGCCGCTGCCGTCAGTGTTGAGCGCCATGAAGACCAGGCTGGCCTCCGGCGCGGTTCCGGCGTGCGAACTGGTGTAGGCATGGCCGGCCGCATTGCTGCCGGAGCGCGCACCGTTCCCCAGCACAGAACCGGCCACATGCGTGCCGTGGCCGTTGAGGTCGGTGTAGGTGGTTTTGGCAGTGCACGCGGCGCTGGCGAGGTTCATTTCGCTGGGCGCAAACGCACGCACCAGCCGCCCGGCAAAGTCGCCGCTCAGCGCACCCTGCACGCTCAGGCCAGAGTCGGAGATTGCCACGATCTGGCCGGCGCCATAGTAGCCAAACGACTCCCACACCGCCTCCGCGCCCATCAGCTTGCGCCCTTGGTCGTTGGTGATGGTCGGTTGAATGTAGCGCTCGACCCAACTGACGGCTGGGTGCTGCGACAATGCCGGCAGCATCGCAAGCGATGCCTGTACGCGCAGCACAGGTCCAATCGGCGTGTTGGCCGCCTCCACAATGACAGCGCCCTGTGCGGTGAGAAATGCGTCCAGAGCAGCCGGTGATTCACCGGGAAACGCAATCACGGTCAATTCGAGCGGGTCGCTGGCGGCCGCGCCCACGGCAAGGGATGCCTCGGTCAATTCAGGCGCAACCTTGTACGCTGGCTGGAACGGGCCGACCCAGCGCACGCTTGGCAGACTCCGCACTGCGGCCATGGTGGCGGGCGTCATGCGCACGATATGCGTGTCATTGGGCACATAACCCACCACCGCGCCGCCGAGCGCCGCCACCTGTTCGAGCCACATTTCTTCGACCGGGCCGGTAAACTGCACCAGATAGTAGGGCGAAGGCGGCGCATCGACGCCGGCTGTCGCCACCGCTGGCTGCGACAAAGGGTCGAAGGCGCCTGCCTGCAGATAGATCGTTCCGTCGCCGGGCGCGGGCGCCTGCGCCAGGGCGGCCGATGTGGGCAACAGAAAAAGGATCAACAGAATTATGGAGCCAAACAGACGCTTGCACATGGATCATCTCCCTTGTGGGTGGTGGGGGTGGCGTGTTGTTGTCTTGCCCTGTCGTTTTATTAACGGTTTCATCGCTGCCGGTCAGTGGTCGTATAGTATGCTAGTATGCAAGGGAATGATGTTGTCGGCAAATAAGCTGGAATGGAGAACCCTCCTGCACTTCCACTCTCTACATTTTAGAAAGGTTCGGTTTATGTGCGCGCAATTCATCCAGCCGTTCATCATTGGACATCGCGGCGCGGTAGGCGTCATGCCCGAGAACACCGCGGCTGCCTACGCTTTTGCTTTAGCGCAAGGGGTGGATGGCATTGAATTTGACGTCCATCTTTGTCGCGACGGCGTCCCTGTTGTGCTGCATGATGCAAATCTGCTGCGCACAACAGGGGTGGAGCGATTCGTCCATGAGATGACTTTTGCCGAGTTACGCAAGCTAGATGCAGCCGCAGTTTATCGCGCCGGCCCTTCAGCAAGTGCGGCGCCATTTCAGAATGTCCCTGCGCTTCAAGAAGTTCTCGCGTGGGCGCCGGCGCCTACGCTTCTTTGCGTCGAGCTCAAAACTCATCAGGATGGCTCACTTTATGCGGGTCTGGAAGAAATCGTGGCTCGCACGGTTCAGGATGCATCTGTTGAAAAGCGTACTATTTTCTCTTCATTTAACTTTGAAATTTTAGAACGGCTCCGCCAGCTCGCACCCCATATTCGTCGTCACGCCATTGTGTCGGCGCCCTATTTCAATCAACCCGGATTCGACGACTGTGGGCGAGTGGCCGATGACCTCGCTGCCCGGGGCATCGATTGGGTGGCGGTTAACAGGGCCTATCTCACACAGTCGTTAGCTGATATATTACAGAGCCGCGGCATTCTCACCCACGCGTGGGTGATCAATACGGTCGAAGAGTTCACCACCTTTGCCAATTTGGGTGTGACGGCTGTCACGACCGACCGGCCCGACCTCCTGTGCGCTGTCCCGCGGCACAGCGATAGACGCTCCGATCATGGTGCGTGGTAGGGGCGCACCCTTGCGGCCGTCCAGAGCAGGGGCAAGGCCATGCCCCTGCTGCATATCTTGACGCGGCATATTTTGGCGGCATACCTTGGCGCGGCGGTGCGCATAGACAAAGAAAACCAGCAAGATTCTGCCGCTATGTCTCTGCCTATGCGCCCCAAAGAAATTTTTACTGATGGTTAGATAATAAATTGATGCTGGTCTGCAATCTTCCCGGAAGCTCCAAAACTTCCGGGAAGATGTTCCGCAAAAATACTTAATCTAGCGGTCAGTAGAAGCTGACTTGAAAATAGTTTTTGAACGCAAAGGCGCAAAAAAGCAGGGACGCCAAGGCATTTTCATGTTCGATTGCGCCTCGCAGGGGCATGAACACTGTTTGAAAAGGGGCAAATCCGACGCAGAGGCGCAGGGTGGCAGCGGTTCGCAGAGGAAGCAAAGGCAACTTCGGCAAGCATTCCTCTGCGCTGTTCTGCATCTCCGCGCCTCTGCGTCAAAACGGTAGACTTTTCAAGTCGGTTTCTTAGCAATTGTGTAGCGTGGCTGAGCGCCAGCCATCCCATGCCATGGAAAGCTATTTACCTACGATGCGTATTTCCTCATCCGTGATCTCGATGGATTCGACATAAAATCCGTAATCCACGCTGCTGGCCTCTTCGATCAGCGGCGCGGTCATGGCATCAACCTGGCTCTGTAGCATAGCCGGCACAGGTTTGCCATCGAGCAGAATCTTTATATCCGCCGGCACAACCTTGCCGTCGACCGCGTCCAACCGCAACGAGAGCTGGACAGCGGCGTTGAAAAAGCCAAGCGCCAGCTTGCCATTGCCCACGATCACACCAGGGTCGAGGCGCACAGTGACATCGGAAATGGGCAGATCTTGTTGTTCGGCGAGCGTCTGTTGCAGCATATCGTTGATCTGTTGCTCGGTTGTCACGATTTCGACGCCATCGCCTGGGGCCACGGCTGCGTCTGCCCCAGCAACAGTCGCGGGTGCAGGGGTCGGCGTGGGCGTCGGTGCAGGTGTGGGTGTGGCAGTAGGCGCGGGCGTGGGCGTCGGTTCGGCGTTGCCGCCACACGCGGCCAAACTCAACGCCAATAGCGACGTGACAATGGCAACGCTTATGCGCTTGATAAGAGGTGTGTGTTTTGAAGCCATGGTTTCTCCATCTCAGGTTGGACAACAGGTTGAAAAGAGGTTGGTCAATCCAGGTTTACAGATCCTATGCCTTGAATTGCACCCTGTAACGCACAGCGACGGACGCTTGTTCCTATAGAACCTGGGAGAAAAAGCTGTCGCTTACCGGTTTGGTGAGATAAAGCGCCAGATCATCGTTGACTGTAACTTGGTCGCCATGCCGCACTGAAATGCCGCACACGGCAATCCCACGCCCGTCCGGTCGATAGCCGCGCGTTGCATAGAGGATTTGCGCGGCGCCGTAGTCCGCCGTCAAGCCGACCCCGATGCCAGCCACCGGGGAGCGGGGCGCGATGCGCGCCTCGGCTTCATTCAGCAGCGCGGTCGCCACGCCCCGACGCCGGTGCTTGATCAGCACGTTGAGATCCACGATCTCCGGGATGCCGGCGGCGCGAAAAGGCAGATAATCGGACGCCCATACAATGGTGACGTAGCCAGCAAATTCTTCCTCCAGCTCCGCCACCAGGACATCACGTTCGCCCATTGCTTGCTGGCTCAGATAAGCCATGTACTGCGTCGCGAGCTTGTTCCAGCCTTGCTCGGTAAAGGCGCGCGCAATGATTGGCGCGTCCGTTGCACGGAGTGAGCGCAGCGTCACTGGCTGGTTCATGCAGACAACTCGGCCGGACGCACCACCTGGCCGGTGCGCGCTGAAGTGTAGATCGCCAGCATACTTTGCAGGAAGTCGCGCGAGTCCTGCAATGTGACCACTGGCGCGGCGCCGTCGAGCACGCAGGCTTCCATCGCCTGCACCTCACACAGATAAGGATCGACCGCGGGCGTGACGATCCGTTCGCTGCGGCTGTCGAGATCGGTGAGCGTCATCACACTCTCCTGGCCGGTGACGCCAGGTTTCCATGGTTCGTGAAGATGCAGGATACCGCGCTCCCCGACCAGATAGGCGGCCTCGCGAAAGGGGGTGCGGAAGCTGGAGGAGATCTGCGCCACCGCACCGCTGGCAAAGCGCAGTTGCGCGCTCATGCCGACATCGACGCCGCTCTCGCCGATGGTCTGCTGCGCCCACACCTCGACCGGCGCGCCTTCGCCCAATGCTGCAATCGACAGGCTGTTAGGATAGACGCCGACATCCCACGCCGAGCCGCCGGTGAGATCGGCCTTGAGCCGCACATTGGCGGCGCGTGCTGGCGGCAAATGGAAATTGAACCAACTGTTGATAAGGTGCAGCTTGCCCAGCCGGCCGCTGCGCACCAACTCGAGCGCTCGCCGCGTCTGCGGATGGTGCAAGTACATAAACGCTTCGAAGATCGTCACACCGTTGGCGTGGGCCGCGGCCTCCACTTGCGCAAACTCCGCCATGCTCACGACCAGCGGCTTCTCGCACAGCACGTGCTTGCCGGCCTGCATCGCTTTAATCGCCCACTCGGCGTGCAGACCGTTGGGCAACGATAAATAGACGGCGTCGATGTCTGGGTCGGCGAGCAAGGCTTCGTAGCTGCCGAACGCCTGGGGGATGCCGTGCTCGTCGGCGTAGGCGCGGGCGCGCGCGGCGTCGCGGCTGGCAACCGCCGCCAACTCGCTGCGCGCCGACTGGCGCAATGGCCCGATCAGCGCTTTATTGATGTTGGCAGTGGAAAGCAGCGCCCACCGTAGGATTTTACTCATGCCTGGATTCCTTTCGCGTGTAATTGATAATGATAAGACCCTGATCATAGCACAGACCGTGTGGGAGAGACGTGCAACTAAAAAAGGATGGTAGTCTGTCATGAATCAGGCATGGTGCTGGACCAGATGAAGGCCTCGCACAAACGCCACAAATGCCGTGTTGCAGCCATCCTTGTACACGGCAGGCGTTGGATCACTGCACGGGACGCACCACTCTGTCTCTGCCGAATTCCTGGTCACCAGCCTTGACCGTCACCGAGTCACCCTGGCGCCCCTCGTTCCGCAGCGATGGCGACGGACGACGGGAGCAGGAATTCACCACCATTCGTGTGGCGGTCGGATCCACCTTATTTTCGACGTTTCGTGGTCTTGACTTTGGGGTCGAGTATAATCTTGCGCCCGGCGTAGGCTACCTGTATACTGGCATGAACTCGACCCAAGCGCCTCGTTTGGGTGTCCGGAGAGGGATAGCCCTTGTGCCAAAAGCAACGAGACTCCGTGTAGTTGCGCCGCCGACCATTTTCATATCGCCGCTCGAAATCGGATTCCTTGGTTTCCCACCGTAGAGGTGAAGCATGTCAAATCGAATGCACCGTTTTTCAGGGACAACAGCGATCGTGCTGCTTCTGTTCTTAAGCGTCGTCGCAATCTCACGAGGGCAAGACGCCAACGCCGATGCCGGTCCACCATCCGGGTCAATCGTCACCAGCAGCGGTGTGTTTGAGATTCCATCGGGCGAGGTAAAGGTGACAGACGCAGGCGCGCTGCCAGCCAACATCACGGTGACGGTGGGGGCGCAGGTTTTCTGGGTGAACAGCACCACGGCGCCGCTCCGTGTGTCGAACCGACCTATTGCGAGCCAGTCAACCGACGGCCAGCTTTACCTGCCAATGATAGCAAGACCCGGCGGTCAAACAGCCACTGCAGAGCAATCTGCCGAACCGGAGCAGCCAGCCGTGGACGACTGGCTCAGCGATCCGATTGCGCCGGGCAGCCGATATGGTCGGAGCTTTGCTGAGACAGGTCAGTTTCCCTATTACACAAACCACATAGACGGCGCAGCAGGCATCGTGACCGTGGTGAGCGACACGTTGGTTAGCACCGTCTATATAGAGGCAGCGCGCGGGGGTGCGATTCAAGTCGGCATTAGCAAGCTCGATATTCCACCAGGCGCGCTGGCGCAAGATACTGTCATCTCAGTTGGTGAGCCGATCAGTGGGGTGACGATGGTAGATGATGGGATGCTGATGGTTTTGCTTGAGCCATCTGGTCTATCATTCAGCCAGCCGGCTACTTTGACAATCCACTATGGGGATACGGGTCAATACGTTGAGGAATTGCTGAGGGTAGTGGCTTATAACGAACAAAACGGAGAATGGGAGCCACAGCAGATACTGGTACAGGACAAACAACAGAACACAGTCGCAGTGCAAACCGAACACTTTTCCGTACGTGTGGCATGGGTTAGCGACCCGCTTTACCTCGTTATGGAACTCCCGGCACAATTTCTAAAACCTGGACATGTGTTGGTGCGGATGGATGGTCATTACAATGCAAGCAAGCCCAACAATGGCTGTAACGGCACAGCAATCTGGTTCCCCGGACATACAGGAATCTTTTCCGAGACGGTTGATTCGCCGCTTGGCATTGATCTTGAAGGGGAGGTGATCGAGTCGAATCGCTTCGTAGACGGGGTAGACGGAGCAATAAATTGCACAGAGAGAAATGATTCAGGAGTACGTGGGTTGAGTTATGCGGATTTCATCAAAAGTAGTTGTGGGTTCTTCATGGGCGCCATGCGTAACCCTAACGCTACTGATGCGCAAGCGGAATTAGCGCGTGATAATGCAGCGATAAAGCTCGGCAGCGGCTATCTGGCAATTGGGCAGGGCAATCTGCTTCGCGACGTTTGGGGCTACGACTGCTATAGCTGTGTCGGACTGGTGGAAGATGCCTATGATAAAGCCGGTGCAGATATCATTCCCTGGTGGGAGGAGGGCGCGTTCATCACACCACTACAGCAATATCGGAAGATGAAGCCAGTAGACGAGATTACAGTCTCTGTAGGCGAGCAGATTAGCATTCCCGTCACGGCAATACATCAGGTTGAGGAGCTTTTTGCGGATCACTATGAATTGGGTAACAGCGTTAGTGCAAGCTCTTTGCCTTCTGGGAGCAGTTCCTCTAATGGTCTGTTTACATGGATACCGCAAACCAGTGACGGTGGTAGAAGTTATACAATTTTGTTTCAGACGCAGGCAAGAGTTGGATTGTTTCAGTACAGTGCTTCGCAAGCATTGACAATTCATGTATTGCCCTTCAGCCTCGATTCTGCTGAGGAAAAGTTGATCCCCGCCGGCGCCTTCCAGATGGGCTGCGACAGCAGCAACCCGGCAGAGAACGGCTGCACCGCCAATGCCTGGCAGGTGTATGAGCAGCCTCTGCATACTGTCTACCTGAACGCGTATGCCATCGACAAGTACGAAGTGACCAATGCTCGCTATAAGTCGTGCGTGGATGCGGGCGGATGCACGGCTCCTCAGGCGCCTGGCTCGCACACCCGGCCATCCTACTACGGCAATCCCATCTACGCCGATTACCCAGTGATCAACGTGACGTGGCAGCAGGCGGCAGCGTTCTGCGCATGGGCAGGCATGCGGCTGCCGACCGAAGCGGAATGGGAGCGAGCAGCACGGGGCGGCAGCGATACGCGCAAGTATCCGTGGGGGGACAGCGCTCCCGCCTGTACGAAGGCAAATTACTGGGGGGAAGCCGGCGGTTGCGTAGGTGACGCCAGCCGGGTGGGGTCCTATTTGAGCGGCGCTAGCCCCGATGCCGTGATGGACATGGCGGGGAATGTGTGGGAGTGGGTGAATGATTGGTATATGGCCGGCTACTACGAAATATCGCCAGGTAGCAACCCACCAGGGCCAGCAACAGGCACACATCGGGTCATGCGAGGCGGCTCGTGGGATTTTGATGGTAGCTTTCTGCGTTCTGCTTTTCGAAGCGGCGGCGTTCCCGCTAACTGGAGTGGCTATGTCGG